>Ga0187875_10000623_pt1 | contig 28805 bp, 21 predicted proteins | sample June2016WEW_17_1_2_FD_132978 | JGI IMG/M metagenome (GOLD analysis project Ga0187875, IMG submission 132978) | Peatland microbial communities from SPRUCE experiment site at the Marcell Experimental Forest, Minnesota, USA - June2016WEW_17_10 | ecosystem: Environmental > Terrestrial > Soil >...
ACTTTTCTATTTCGCCATCCGCGAGTCGCTGGACAGTGGGAGCAGCGCGGCTTCGGCCTTGACGGAACGGTCCCTGCTTCGCCGTTTGAAATTGCGCTGTTGGAAATACTGTCGGAATCCGACGTCCCGGCGCTTTCGGAGGCCGATTGGCAGCGGCTGCGTGAATTCGGCCCCTTGCTCGAACAGGCGAATCGTTTTCGGGACTTCCATGCGCTGATGGATTCCGGCATCATCCCGCGGATTCGGGAGTTGAAAGCCGGACTCGGCGAATCGATGTATCACCCGGGCGTACTCGCCACGCTCGCGACTTACAACGTCGCCTTCGGCCATCGTTTCCACACACTGTTCGCGGCCGCTACGCAAGAGATCCGGGATTTTGCCGATCGCCTTGGGCAACTGGGCGGCAGCATCCTCGGGATCGTGGACGGGGTGGAAGTCACCGTGGAGCATGTCGCCGCACTGAACCAGGATGCGCTGCTGAAACTCGACTATGCGTTGGCTCTGGAAAAATTCCGTCGCGTCGCGCGGCTGAAAGTGGAACTGGACCGCAGGCCGCCGATTCGGCGCACTACCTCGGCCTCCCCAGCTGCCGCTCGCACGGTCGGGGCGGGCGGCGCGGCAGCGGCTCCGGCACTCGCTATCAAGTATGCTCCCGCCATCCCTACTCCGAAGGCGGTCGCGGCCGAAGAAGCGAAGCTGCGCCGCGTGGAGGAATCGATCCGCGTTTTCGTGCGCGTCGCCGATCCCAAGTTCCGTCAGATCGTGCCCATGCGCTGTTTCAATCTGATGCTCAGTCCCGCCGAGGTGGAAGCCTACGCTGCAACTGATCTGGAACCCACGGGAACGTCGGCAGACGACACCCGCATGTTGATGCGGGCCGCCGCCGTCACCGCGCGCATCATGACAGAGATTGAGGAACTGAAACGCGCGAGGACTTCCGTATCTGCCTGGAAGGTGCATGCAGATTCTCTGGTAGTTCTCGTTGACCTGGGCAAACATCTCGCGGAACTACGAGACCGGATCGGTTCGGACGCGGGCGTGTCACAGAGAACGAAATCGAACAGTGCCCCGCTCTGTGCCTCGGTCGAAAAGCTGCGTGAGCGCATCGCCGAGGCGGCAACTCTTATCGCGGTGGCATAAGAAGCAACCTATCGTTACGCCTGTTCCCGATGCGGAACAACAACGGGTTTCACGGCTTTTCGAAGACCTTTTCCACCTGGCCGATTTTCTTTTGCACCTTCCCTGCTAGCTTTTCGCCGGTACCCTCGCCTTCCATGTCGGGATTGTTTGTCACGTGACCAACCTTTTGCTTGATTGCGCCCTTCACTTCGTGAATCTTGCCTGCAACCTGATCCTGAGTACTTGGCCTCATCTTGTTGCCTCCTTGGAAACGATCTGAAATCCGGCGCCCAGCCGGTCTTGCACATGGTTTGGTGTTTCCCTAGGAGTATGGCGGATTTCAGCCTTGCAGAATGGTCAGTTTTGTACACCTTGGCGAAGACTGGACGGTCTCGACAGCCTCCGCTAAAAATAAGGGACAGGCGGCACGCCTGTCCCTTTCGATCGCACCCAGTATTCTGAACTGCAGCCAACGCTAGCTTCTAGTGAATATCAAATTGCTCCTGATGCAGGGCCGGATCCGATTTCACGATGATCGTTTTCTTTGTAAGTTCTTCCATTTCATTCAGCAGACGCGCGTTGTCCGCCTTCAGCGCTTTCGCAACCTCCGGATTCACGCGCAGCATCACGTCGGTGTGTTCCAGATGACTCGAGATCTTGCGCATCTCGACATAGATCTCGTTGCAGATTGTGTTGACCGCTTTCACGAAGCCCGTGGCCTGGCAATATGGACACGGCGATCCAATCGTGCGTTCGAGCGACTGCTTCACGCGTTTGCGCGTGATCGCCACTAGCCCGAAATCGTTGAACTGCAGCACCTTGGACGGCGCCCGATCCAGGCGTAGCGCCTCTTCCAGCGCTTGCATCACCTTCTGCCGGTTTCGGCGCTCGTCCATGTCGATGAAGTCGATGATGATGATGCCGCCCAGATCGCGGAGCCGCACCTGACGGACGATCTCCTTGATCGCATCCACGTTTGTTTTCACGATGGTGTCTTCGAGGCGCGCCGTCTTGCCGACGTACTTGCCGGTGTTGACGTCGATGGCGACGAGCGCTTCAGTCTGATTGATGACGATGTAGCCACCGCTCTTCAGCCAGACTTTCGACTTCAGCGCCTTGTTGATTTCCTCGTTCAAACCGAACTGATCGTAGAGGGGCGTCTCCTTCGTATAGAGTTTGACGCGCCTGACCAGGCCGGGCTGGAAACGATTCGCAAAGCGCAGAATGCGTTCGTATTCCTGCTCGGTGTCGACCCAGATGGCGGAGAAATCCGAACTCACCTGATCGCGCAGCACCCGCTCGACCACGTTCAGGTCGTGATAGATGAGGGCTGGAGCCTTGCTGCTGTCGGAGCGAGACTTGATCTCGGTCCACAGGTTTTTGAGAAAGCGAATGTCGGCACGCAGTTCCTCATCGGATGCGCCGGCCGCCGCGGTGCGCACAATAAAACCGCCGCCGCCATTTTCGCGCTCGCTCTGAATGATCCGCTTCAGACGCTGCCGCTCTTCTTCCGATGCGATCTTGCGCGACACGCCCGTGTGATTCACGGTCGGCATGAAGACCAGAAAGCGTCCGGGAAGCGCGATATGACTGGTGATGCGCGCACCCTTTTTCGCGATCGGTTCTTTCGCGATTTGGATCAGCACTTCCTGCCCTTCCTTAAGCAGTTCGCTGATCTGCGGCACCACCGTGTTCTCGCGACTGCGGAAGCGGCGTCCACCGCCGCGGCGTCCGCGGCCTCGATCGGTTCCGCGATCGGGCCCACGCTCCGGTGCACGGCGCTGGGTGCGCTGCACGAGCATGGCTTCCGGCGCGGGACCGCGCACTACAGCGCTCGCATCCACCGTACCGTCGCCAATCGCTTCCGCCTCCAACAACGCTTCGGCCTCCGCTTGCGCCTCTTCGAGTTCCAATTCCTCGGCTTCTCGCTCTTCGGCTTCGACTTGGGCTTCGAGAGCAGCTTCGGGAAGCGCTTCGCCATTCGCTGCCGGTTCAAGGGCTACCTCCCCAGGAGCGGGCTGCATCACATCCGATCCCGATCGCTCTCCGCCGGGCGCGTGCGTCTCTTCTTCCGTCTCCTCGAAACCGTCGTCGTCACCCGGCTCTTCTCCATAGGACGCAAGGTCGACTTCTTCCTCTTCGATCTCCTGCTCCTCAACCGCGCCGTGGCCGGCCGCGCGCATAACTTCATGCGAAAGCTCAGCGGGATGTTGGGTAAAGTCCTGGGCAACTTTCGGAGCGGCCGCAAAGCCGGTCCCGTGCGACGAATCGTGTTCGGGCGTCCGCAGAGCCGGGTAATCTTCGACCTGCGGTCGAGTCTGGTTGCGCGCTTCGATTGCTTCGTGCGCTTCGTGCCCGACTTCGGGTGCTTGGCTCGGAGCGCTCAGATGCGCTTCGTCGCGATGATGAACTTCCGCTTGCAGCGCGTGCTCATGCTGTTCATGAAGCGACTCAACAGCCACGGCGGAAGCGGCGGCAGACCCGTCGCTGGCAAAGATCGGCTCATCCTCCGGGAAATTCGCTGGGATGGAGGAGGAAACCGGGAGCGTCCCAGTGGGTGAAATTTCCGCCGTCGCAGCCGCGCCTTGAGTCTGACTCTGGCCCAGCCCCTGGCGTTGGTATTTTGAAATCGACTCGCCGGGGAGCACAATCGGCTGATATCCCGGAGGCGGCCCGTAATCGTAATCGCGGCCCGTGCGCGCGGCCGGCGTCGGGCGCTGGAATCGCGAGTCACGACCTGCGCGGTCGCCGCGGCTGGAGCGTTCGTTGCGTGAGTCGGTGCGGGGCTCAGGGCGCGGTTCAGTCACTGGTTCGCTGGAAAAATCAGCGCTGGATTCGGTGCGAACGTCGTTGCCGACTTCGCTTCTAACCTCGCTGCGCGCCGGGCGCTCGCCGCGCCCACCGCGTTCTCCGCCACGTCCACGGCGACGCCGGCGTCCGCGAAAGTCGCTGGAAGCGCCGGCGCTGTTGCCCGGCGCTGCCGCCGACGAGGCTTCCAGTTCTTCACCGGCTGCGGCGCCAAATTCACCCGGCTGCGCTTCATCATTATTTATTGCCGAGCCACCCGCCTCCGCGCCGTTGCGCGGACGCGCCTCGGTCACCGGACGATTGGCCGGGATCGCTTCATCCAGGTCTTCATCCTGCTGTTCCAGATCCATGAAATCGGAGACGTACAGAAAGGCGTCGCGTTCCAATCCAATGTCCACAAAGGCCGACTGCATGCCTGGCAGCACGCGCGTGACCCGGCCTTTATAAATCGAGCCGGCTAAGGTGTATTCGTTTTCCCGCTCGAGGTAAATTTCTGCGAGTTGATCGTCTTCCGTGATCCCCACTTTGGTTTCGTGGGGCGTGGTCGATACGTACAATTCCTTGTTCATTTCTACTCCGGTTTCTTTACCGGAACAGAAGCGCAAGGCGGACCAAGAGATCGATAGCGTTCAGCGCCGCTCCGGGTGGGAGCGGGCGCGGTCCTGGAGTTCTCCCCGGGACACACACTGCAGTGAATTGTGATTCCTCGTCTGCACTGATCGTGTTAAGCCTTCCGTCAGGTCTGTGGCCACTCCTCGCGTTCACGCTGAGGGGGCCGTTCCCCGCCTGACCGGCTTCAATCCTGTCCGGCTTTTGACTTCTGCCGGCATTCTGCCCTCCTTTTTCGCGAGGGCCTTCGTTATCTTTCGTTTCGTTCCTGAAGCTTGATTTTTGTAATTCCAGCTTAATCTTATTTCACGGCGCCGTTTTCGTTGTGAAAAATGGCACCCCAACTTCTGCCGACCGTCTCAGTTCACGAACCGGCGCATGCGGACGTTCATTACGATTCCCAGCGCCAAAAACATGAAAAGAACGGAAGATCCACCGTAACTCATGAGCGGCAGAGGTATTCCAGTGACGGGCATAAAGCCCACCACCATGCCGACGTTGACCAGAATGTGAAAGCTAAGCACAGCCACCACACCCATGACCAGAAATGCTCCGGCGCGGTCGGGCGCCGTTTGGGCATTCTGAGTCAACCGCATCAGCACTATAAAGTATAACAGCAGAACCCCCAGAGCTCCTACAAACCCATGTTCCTCGGCGAACGCGGCAAAAATAAAGTCGGTCTGCGGCACGGGGAGAAACGCCAGATGCGTCTGTGAACCCTGGCTGCTGCCGAAGATTCCTCCGGAACCGACGGCAATCTTCGATTGATCGACTTGATACCCGGAGCCCTGGCTGTCCGCTTCCGGATGCATGAAACTCGTCAGCCTTTCCTTCTGATACGGCTTCAGCACTTTGTGCCAGGCCACCGGGACGATGAGTCCGGCGATCGCCAGCACAATCAGCGCCTGCTTCCAGCGCAGTCCGCCCAGAAACAGAGCCATGACGGCTACAGGCAGATAGGTGAGCGCCGTCCCCAGGTCCGGTTGCCGCAGTACCATCAACATTGGAAAACCGACGATCGCGCCCGCCTTGAGAAAATCCGGCCACGAGAGTTCGCGCTCATGCAAATCCGCAAAATACTTCGCCACCGCCAGAATCAGGATCAGCTTGACCCACTCCGAGGGCTGAAAATGTCCGCCTCCTGGCATCTTGATCCAGCGCTTGGCCCCGAGATACTTCTGGCCGAACAGAAGCACCGCGATGAGCGATGCCAGCGCGGCGATGTACATCCAGTGAACTTGCTCCAGCACGGCCTGATAATTGAGCAGGCTGACCAGAAACATCGCGCCCACGCCCGCCAGAACCCAATAGATTTGTTTGATGTGAGCACCGGAGAACTTGGTGTGTTCGGTCGCGCTGTGAATCTGCACCACGCCCAGCGCGCAGATCACAAGAACGAAGCCCAACAGGATCCAATCGAAGTCTCGGTAGGATACGTAGCGGGACATGGATCAGTCGCCCACCCCGGAGAAAATGGGACGGGGCTCAGAGGGAAAACTCACACCAAGAAATTGCGGGAACACATTCACGGGCAAAACATTCACTGGCAAGCAATCACGGACAGCTTGACGGGCAACTCGGACTCACCGGAGCTCCCGACCGTGTCAACACCCATACGGTTGCCCCGCCTATGGCTGCCAGTCCGCCGTAGACCACCGGCGTCGAACTCATAATCCCACCCTTCGCGGCCGTCTCGGCTCCGTTCCCGTGCCGGGCTTTTTTCTTCTTTTTCGCGGTGTCGGTCGTGTCGTCGCGCGTGGTCTGCGTCCCCTGCGCCACGGTGGTCGTTCCCTTGTCGTCTTGCACCGTGAGGTCGCCTTTGTTGGCGGCGATCTGCACGCGTCCGTCGACATCGGTCACCTGAAACTCAGTCCACGCATTGGCTGCGGGTTTCACCGTCACATCGCCGGCGCGCGCCGCCATTCCGCGCGACGTCGTCACGCGCACCGCACCATGCTCCAGTTCCACCACCGGCCCTTCAAATTTCACCAGCGAATCCGCCAGGACCATCACGCTCGATCCATTGGATTGAATACTAGCCGTCGAGTCGGCCCGCGTCTGCAACAGGTCTCCAGAGAAAACAGCTGCCGATTTCGGCACGTCGCTCCCGTTCAACCAAGCCGCGCCATTCGTGTACAACATGGCCGATGGCGTCTCGCCGGCCAGCATCATTTGCGCCGGAAACGCGGCCATCAACAAACAGCACAGAGCAGACCGAAACGCTGACTGCGACATGAGTTCGAAGCTCTCCTGCATTTAAGAACTACGGGTATAGTAAGCCGCTAAACGGTTACAGGTCAATTCGTTTGTTCGGTGCGGTGCACTCCTGAGTTACTCAATGCGGCACCCAACGCTTTTAACGACAAGCTTGCACCGTTCGTGGCGGGCCGGCCTTCGAGCATTTCGCCATCCACTCCTTCGATGTTCAAATCCATCCAGAGGTTTGCTTCGTGTCGTCCGCAAACCTTTACTTTTAGATAATTTTCCGTCAGCGCCTCGGTGAATTCCGATCCGCCCGTCTGCAGCGTAATCGCTTCGACTGCTGTCCCCACCAACGACAGCATAAATGCCGTCTTCTTCGCCCATGCGATCTCCCGTAACACGCGGTTTCTCTCCCGCGCCACTGTTACCGGAACCTGCGCTGGCTGCTCCGCCGCAGGCGTTCCGGGACGTGCCGAATAGGTGAAAACGTGCAGATAAGTAAACGGCAGTTCTTCGATCAGGCGCCGCGTTTCGTCAAACTCCGCATCCGTCTCGCCGGGAAATCCGACCATCACGTCGGCGCCGATGGCTGCGGTGGGCATGGCCGCTCGAATCTTCAGGATTTTCTCCCGGTAATGCCACGGCCTGTATTTGCGGTGCATCCGTCGCAACACGGCGTCGCTCCCCGATTGCATCGGCACATGCGCATGTTTCGCGATCCGCGGTGAGGAGGCGACGAGATTAATCAGAACGTCGCTCCAGTCCATGGGTTCGACGGAACTGATTCGGAGTTTCTCCAAAGAAGTGCGATCAAGGATGGCGTGAACCAGATCGACAAGTCGTTGGTCGTTAGTCGTTGGTCGCTCACGGTTCCACTCAGGCTGCCCCGCTGAGGGAATCACCGAACTGAAAGGCAGTTGTTCGCCAACGACTGACGACTGACGACCAACGACCTCCAAGTCCCTTCCCCACCGTCCCAAATTGATTCCCGAAATCACCACTTCGCGATAACCGGAGTCGACCAGCGTCCGCACCTCGGCGATGACTCGCTCCTTGGGCAACGAACGGCTTTGGCCGCGAACGTAAGGAATCACGCAGAACGAGCAGCGATTGTCGCATCCATCCTGCACTTTCAGGTTCGGACGCGTGCGCTCGTTGGCCGCTTCAAATACCGGAGCCGCCATCAGTTCCGTGTGCGCAAAAATATCGCCCACCGTCACCTGACCAGTTTGACTCCCGGAAATTTGCGCGAGCGGCACGAAGCCGGAAGTTGCGGGCGAATCCGCCGAAGAGGAAGGCTGGTCGTCGGAAGAAACAAAGGAAGAAGTCGCAATCTCCGCTGCCTGATGCTTGTGCGAATTACCCACCACCCACGTCACGCCCGGCAGCGCCGCCAGTTCCTGCGGCGCACGCTGTGCATAGCAGCCGGTTACCAGAATGCGGCAATCCGGATTGACGCGCTGTAACCGCCGTATCGACGCGCGAGCGTCCTTATCGGCACCCTCGGTCACGGTGCAGGTATTCAGGACGACAATCTCAGCATCGCGCGCCGCGCGAGCGCGTTCCAGTCCGCGCTCCAGAAATTGCCGTTCTAGCGCCGCACCGTCGGCTTGCGTAGCGCGGCAGCCGAAATTTTCTATGTAGAAGCGAGCCACGCTCCTATACTACTAAACGAATGGTGGCTGTGGCCGAAGCCGCCGTGCGTGCACAGAAAGCGTCGTGAGGTATTTGTCGGGACTTCCAAGGCACAACAAGCAGACCGCGTAGCGGGATGAGAAGTCCCACTGGCCCCACTTCGACAGACGTCAGTGAACAATCAGGCGCTGGCGACCCGCCGCCCCTGCTGAAAGCAGTCGCGGCATAGCACCGGGCGTCCTTGCGTCGGACGGAACGGCACCGTCGTATCCTTACCGCACTGCGAACAGTTCGTGCGGGTTTCGGTCTTCACGTACGAGTGTCCGCGCGGCGAACCGTGCGACGCCGATCCGAGCACGGAGACTCGTTTGCCCTTGCAGTTTTTGCAGCGTTTGGGTTCGTTCGTGAACTTCTTGTCGTGGAAGAACAGCTGTTCGCCGGCGGTGAACACGAAATCCGTGCCACAGTCGATGCACTTTAAAACCTTATCCCGGTATTCCATTGGAGAGGCGCTCCCAGCGCATCCCTGCTCTGCACGGGAGACCCGAATAGGGAAGGATCCGGTTCACAACGTGGGCAGGAGACTTATATCCCCTCGTGCTTACCCCTGGACTCGGCCCGCCGTGCGGTGTGCACCCGCGCGGTTCTTGCTTTTTTTGCTTCTCAGAGACGCTACTTGCGGCATCTCCAACTCTCAAAGCTTTGAAGCTTACTGCGTATTACAAATCTACGAAGCAACAAATCCATCTTGTTACATTTTCCGAACAAGAACTTCGATACCGCCTAAACCTAACAGGGCACGGGCCGTCCGCCTGCGCGAACGGCCCGTAATTGCTTAGTCCTGCTCTTTGCGTGCCTTCTTGCGGCTACGCTTGCGAGCTAGCGCTTCCTTTACGCGCTTTCTCTCGCCGGGCTTCAGGTAAAACGAGTGACGCTTTACTTCCTTAATAATGTCCTCAGTTTGTACCTTCCGCTTAAACCGCCGTAATGCGTTTTCGAGGGACTCTCCCTCTTGCAGTCGAATTTCCGCCAACGGGACTACACCCCCCTGCTCGTCCAACGGGACTCACTAGTTATGGCAAGCAATCTACCCCTAAGTCAAGTCGAATGTGCAGAAATCTTCACTTCCTTTCAGAAATTCAGCCGCATCGACATCTGCATTTGTCGCGGAGCAAACGCGCCCATGGGTTTCATTAAGCTCGCAGGTTGCTGATAATACGCGGGATAAGGCGCTCCTCCTGACACCGGGTATTGCGTGTATTTGATGAACTGTCCCGCCAGATTGTAGTAGCCGTTGTCGCTCACCTGGTAGGTCTGATTGTCGCGATTGAACAGATTGAACGACTCGGCATTCAACTGTAGATGAAGATGCTCGCCCAGATTTAACGTTCTTCCCAACCTCAGATCCATGGTCGCGTAGTCCGGACCGGTAAACGCATTGCGCCCGTAGCCCGCTAACCGGTCATTGCCCAAGTTCCCGTCCTGATTGGGATCTCCCTCCACCGTGGCGTTTGCCGGCCGGCCGCTGCCAAACGTCATGATCCCCGAGATTTTCCAGTGATCGAACAGCGCCGCCAAGACTTTCTGTCCCCCCGCAAACGGATTTGGCTCTTCGATTCCGGAAATCGAAAGCCGCTGCCGCTGATCCGTCACGCTCGACGCTTTCTCGAGTTTCGGGGCGAACGGGTTCTGCACTGTTGACGTTGCTGTCGTGGGAGCATCCTGTCCGTTGTCGATCGCGTGCGCCCAGGTATACGCCAACCGGAAATCCATGCCCTTCGACATTCGCTTGCGCAGCGACACCGTCATGCCGTTATAAAAGCTCGCGCCCGCGCTCTGAAACTGGTCGACGGCTCCCAGTTGCGGGATCGGCCGCGCCAGTGGATTGATGCACGGCGGATACGGACAACTGATGCTGGCACTCGTCTGCCATGTGGCAAACGACTGCACGTTATAAAAAGCATTTTGAAAGGTAGAGCCAGTCGGATCGTAAATCGGATAACTGTAATAGGTCGGCCGCGGAAGATTCACGTCCTCCGCTCGGATCATATCCACGCCATGCACATACAAATACGACACAGTGCCGGTCAAACCGCGGCTCACCTCGCGCTCCAGGCTCAGACTTGCCTGCTGCACCCGAGGCGTCTTGAAATCCGGCGCAAACGCAGAGACCTCAGCGGTCGCATACGGCTGCAGCCAAGTCGGCATTGTGCATGCCACCGGACCCCGCGGACAGTTCACCGCCGCATTCGGATAGGAAGGAAACACCTGGTTCTGGTAGTAATCCGCGTTGTCCAGGGAAAGAAAATTGTCGCTCAGCCCATTGTTGTTGATCACCGACGACTGATAAATTCCCGGAAGCCGCGTATAGAAAATTCCAAATCCCGCCCGCACCATCACCGGACGGTCGGTGCCGAATGCATAGCCCAGTCCCACCCGCGGCGCAAAGTTTGTCCCATTCAGCGGCATCTTCCCCACTTGCAGCCAGAGCGGATTCACCTGCATTCCTTGCTTTGAAAATGTCTGCAAATCGTAGCGCGCTCCCAGGCTCAAGCTGAGATGCGGCGTGAGGCGCGCCGTGTCCTGCACAAACGCCGCGTAGTCGTTGCTGTCAGGATGCGATACCGGATTGCCAAAACTTTGCTCGTAATATCGCGCCAGGTTCGCGGAAGGTCCAGTCCAACTGCCGGCATCCCAATCCCAACTCGGCATGATGGTGTGCGCATACGCCCGCAGTGGAGTCAGCTTCAGGTTGCCCCCGTTCGCGGGCTCCGGCACAAATGTGAACGGATCCACATAAATGTCGTCGAAGATATATTTTCCGGCGAACATCGAGGGAAAGAAGTTATAGTCCCAGGTTCGCATCCCGTCGGCGCCGAACTTCCACTCGTTGCGCCCTCGGCTCCAACTCAAGGTCTCCGCCAGATGCAGCCGGTGCTCCCGCGTCTGCCGCGGCAAAGTCGAGGATTGGCCAAAATCCTCCATCCAGTCGTAGATGTCGCCTTGTGTTCCGGTCGTATTCGGAAACAGCTGTTCCCGATCCTGCGAAAACTGCGCCCGTAGATGGCTCGTCAGCCGCGGCGTAATGCCGCTCGACAAACTGAGCGATGCGGTTTCAGTCTCTACGTTCTCTTCCCCATTCGCGCTCAGAGCATCATTCGTAATTGGACTCCCCGAATCGAACGTGACGTTGTTCGTCCCGTAAGACCGCGCCGTGCTCACCCGCAGCGAAAGATACTGATGCGCCGAGAGTACTCGGTCGAGCTTTACCGATCCCGTCTCTCCCAACAATTGCGCGCGTTTCGTCCCTCCATTCTGTGAAAGTTGCACCGCCGCCGCCAACGCGTTCGGAGCAGCACAGGGCGGCCCACCTTCGCTGGCAGGCGGGCATCCGGGCACAATGGCCTGATCGCACGCCGAACCTCCAATCGCCGGATTGCAGACTTCGTAATCCAAAATACTCGGGTAAGTGCCCTGCTGCGGCGCGACCGTCATTGAACCGTTGAGGAATTCCACCACCGCCGGAACATTGAAGATGTGCTGATCGTAACCCGCAAACAGGAACGTCTTGCTGCGCTGGATCGGCCCTCCAACCGTCGCTCCAAACTGGTGCTGCTCATTGTGGGGATCGAAGCCCACAAATGGAGGCGCAGCTCCCCCTAAGGAACTGTCGCGCAAATAATAAAAGGTGCTGCCGTGCCACGTGTTCGTGCCCGACTTGGTGACCACGTTCACGACCGCGCCGCCAGCCCGTCCCGACTCGGACCCATAGCCGCTCGACTGCACGCGAAACTCCTGCACCGATTCGTTTGAAAACTGGTAGGGCGAGCGGTATCGCCCCATCGCTTGCCCATAGAAACCGTTGTTGTTGTCGCCACCATCCACCAGGAAGCTGTTGTTGTATCCGCGAATGCCGCCATAGGAGAGATCGCCGTTCGAACCTCCCGTCAAATCTCGCGGATCCTGCGTTACTCCCGGCGCCAGCAGCAGCAGATCGGTGAACCGTCGCCCGTTCAGTGGCAGATCCGCGATCGCCTTATCATCCACCAGCGCCGAGATCGAACTTGGATTCGTCTCCACCCGCGGATCGTCCGACACGGTGATCGATTCCCTCGGGCCGGCCACTCTCAACTTGAACGTCAGCTGCGTCGCCGCTCCCAGCTCCACTCGAATCGCCGGAGAAATCTGCGGCGACATTCCTTCCGCCTCCGCCCGCGCCGAGTACGTTCCCGGAGGCAGCATGTCGACCACGAATCGCCCCGCCGAATCCGTGGCCGAGTGATAGCGGATTCCCGTCTCCACCCGAATCGCCACGATGTCCGCATTCGTGACCGCGGCGCCCGAGGCATCCAACACGACCCCGCGCAACGCGCCCGTGGACGCGTCCTGCCCCCAGGTGATGGAAGCGACAAGAATAAAAATGAGTTGAAAGAGAACTACGCGGAAAATAACTACACGGAAGAAATTGCGAATCGTGAACAGAAATGGTTGACAGCGGCCGCACATACCCATCCCCTCGTGTCCGAGACTTCGGAATCGGAGGGGATTCCTGAGACCCTGTCCATTCTTATAGCAAAGCGCGCCGCGTCAGAATGTGACGGGTGTACGGTCAATATGTTCAGTTTTGGTGAGGGAGTTGGCCGGCTCCACAGTCCTTAACCACAAAGGACACGAAGTATCACGAAGGTGTCTAACTGCGGCCGTTCCTTCGTGCCTCTTCGTGCCCTTGGTGGTTGACGGTTCGATACTGCTTAGTGCGAAACGGCCGCGAATAGCGGCGTGCTCATCAGCGCTTGGAATTTCTGGTCGTCGCTCTTGAAGTGGAGTTGCAAGTTCGAGCCGTCGGAGTCGACGGTGGCGGAATCATAGGCAGTCTTCTCGTCCTTGCTGGCGCCCATCTTCTTATAAAGGATGACGCCCTTGAGCACCGTCGACAACGTGGCTGCGGTCATCGAGTCCGCAGTCTGAACCGTCAGATCGAAGTTCACTCCGGTCTGAAAGCTCATGGTGTAGCGGGACGCCTGAATGCGCTTCTTAAGGCTGTCGTAGTCGCCGACTTTCCCGGCGGCATCGCCCATCGCCGACATCATGATGGCCTGGGTTCCCTGCTGATCGAGGACGCTCCACAGCGGGCCGCTATCGACCGCCGCCATCTGTTCCGACATGACCGGATTGGAATCGAGCGAGGGACGCTTGCCGTCGCGGGTATCGAGCGCGCTCTTCAGCGACGCCTCTTCGCCGAAGGCCAGCGTGTTGTCGTCGAGGAAGGTCATGACCAGACCGCTATCCATCGGATAAATGCTGGCCGTGCCGTATTTGACGCCTGAGATCTTCTTGAGCTTCATCTTCTTGAGGACGGCCTTGGCGGAGAACGACCCCTGCGCCACGCCGATGGTTTGAATGCCCTTCTTCTCGGTGCGGAACGAGGCGAAATCGAGTTGGTCGAGATCGCGGTCGGAGCTGATGCCGATGCCCTTCAGCGCGGTCTCAAGATCCTTGAGGTTTTGCGGCATGACTTTGTCTTTCAGCGCCTGCGCCGTGGGCGAATCCTTGAGCGCGCGGTAGTCGACGCCGATCAGTTGCTGAAGTTCCGAAGGCACCATGGCGCGCGCCGACGATGCGATGGGCATGGCAAAGCTAGCCGTCGCGCAGAGAAGCAATACCGCAAAACACATTTTCTTCATAGAGTTCCTCAAAACCATTTCTCGAAATGCAGCGTAAAGCCAGAACAACGTCCGAGTCGACGTCCAAAGAGCGGGACTGCACGTTCTGCCAAGTTCTGCAAACATTAGATGCAAACCGCAATCTGTGCGTTGGCGATCTTGACGGTCTTTCCTCGTTCTCCCGGTTCTGATGCCATTTTAGTCCCGAATTCGCATGACAGGACGGTAACTAAAGTGTTTCCGCCTCGGACTGGTGTTAGAACGCTTCAGGTGGCTGAGTTTGCGTGGAAAACAGGCAGGTCAATACGGCCGGGGCGGACGGAGCGGGCGCAAGCGACGCTTGTAGTCGAATGGGTCCACAAAGAAATAAATTGCCGCAAATGCAGCTACGCCCGCAAAGTTCACATCCTCTAGCACCCAGTGGAGCAAGTATTCTCGCCTATTCATATAAGTGTCCGAACCGTTGAGGATCCCCCGATAGACCCTGCCCTCAGAGGGCCGCGGTGAGCGCGTCATGTCCGGCCACGCAGGCATAGAGAGGTTAACTAAGACTGACGCAAACACTGTCACAGCCAGGACAGTTGCTAGAGTTTTCCAGAATGTCCGCATCCGCGGGGAGCGAGGTGGCAGGCTTGCGACTGTATCGTCACTCATGGGTGAACTCGTTTCCAGTCTTCGCCGATCTACCCTTTCAGCGCCGCCGCCCGTTTCCGCGTCTCGTTGACAAACGCCTCGTCCTTCATCGAATCCAGGTTGACCTCCACATTCGCCAGCGCGCTTTCAAGCGCCGCCTTTGCCAGCGCAATCGCGGTCGTCAGATCGGACTTCATATTCGGGTTAGTGATCGGCGCCAATTTCGTAGCGATCTTCGCCACCTCAACTACTTTTTCAGCCACGCCCAAAGGCACGCTGGTCGCCTGTTTGAGCGCCGCGTTAATCGCCGTATCCCCACCCGAAGATTCTTTCGCCGCTTTGTACGCCTTCATCACCAGATTGTAAGACTCGGCATCGGCGTCAATCGCAGCCTTGAGTTCTTCGCGAAGCTGACTGAGTCGAGTGATGGCTTCGCTGAGCTGGCTTTCGTACTGCACGTAAGCTTTCTTGCCGCGCGACATGGACGCGACCATGCCTGCCAGCCCCGCCGCCATCGCACCGCTCGCAGCAGCAGCGCTCCCACCTCCGGGAGTCGCGGTGGGAGCGGCCAGTTGCTCGATGAAGGGCTCCACTCCCGCGCGTAAACCGCCGACGGCCATCTTGCCCCCCATTACGGCAGTCAGGCGATTTTCGAGAATCAGCGAGGAATCGAAATTTTCAACTTGCAGAAACCATTCCGCCGCCTGTTCCAACGCCTTCTTCGGAATCAGCCCAACGATCTCGCTCGAAACTGGAATGACACCATAGCGCGCCGCCTCGCGCTTCACGTATTCGAAGACGCGGTGTACGGGAGTCTGCTCGAAATCGGTCAGGTTCATCGACACCTGAGCCAGGCCGCGCACCAGAAACCCCGCGCCCTTAACGAAGCGCAGCCCGCCGCTGGAAAAGCGCACAGCTTTGGCAATCTTCTTGGCGATATCGACATCGGGCGTATTCAGAAAGACGTTGTAAGCCACCAGAGCCTTGCGGGCTCCAACCACCGTAGCACCCGCCGTAGGATGCACGCGAGGCTCGCCGAAATCGGGCTTGCGCGCGGGATTGGTCGCGATGTCGGCGCGGATGCCTTCGAACTGACCGCGGCGAATGTTTTCCAGGTTCTGGCGTTCGGGCGTGGCCGCGGCGGCTTCATAGAGATAGACCGGAATCTGGAAGCGCTTCGCAATCTCGGCTCCCACGTGGCGTGCCATGGCGACGCAGTCTTCGATGGTGACGCCGTCGATCGGAATAAAGGGAATGACATCGGCTGCGCCCATGCGCGGGTGCGCGCCCTTATGCTTGGTGAGGTCGATCAACTCGGCGGCCTTCCCGACGCCGCGAATGGCGGCTTCCTGAATGGCGTCGCGTTCGCCGACCAGGGTAATGACGCAGCGGTTGTGATCGGAATCCATCTCGCGGTCGAGGAGATAGACGCCGGGAATTTTCATGGCTTCGATAATGGCATCGACTTTGGCCGCATCGCGGCCTTCGGAAAAATTAGGAACGCATTCGACAAGAGTGCTGGGCATGGCCAGAAGGATAACGGGCAGCGGTTGGGTCAGGCAACTGGGGCGGGGTTCTAACGCTCAACTTGTCGGAGCAGCCAAGTTGGGCACGCTCTTAATTTTCCGGCAAGGTTTGGCGACGATATCTCCACCACAGGATCACGACCCCGGCGACGATTAACACTGCAATATTGAAGCGCTGCATCGCGCGCAGCAGGGTGTGCCAATGTTGGCCGAAGAGGTATCCGGCGCTGGCGATCACGGCGACCCAGACGGCCGCGCCGAGGAAGTTGAAGATCGCAAAAGCCCGCCAGCGCATGCGGAGAACGCCGGCCAGCGGCCCGGCGAAAACGCGCAGCCCGAAAATGAAGCGGGCGAAGAAAATGGCGGCTGCTCCGTGGCGGGCGAACATCTGCTCGCCGCGTTTGATTGTGGCGGGAGAAATCCGGAAGGCGCGCTGATACCGATCGAGCAGGTGGCGTCCGCCATGGTAGCCGACGGCGTAGCCCAGATCGCCGCCGAGCGTGGCGGCGCAAGTGGCCACAACGATGATCCATCCAAGGTGGAGTTGGTGTTCGTGATAGGCCAGAAAACTCGCCAGCAGGAGAGTGATCTCACCGGGGACGGGGATGCCGGCGCTTTCCGACAGCAAGGCCACAGCCACGGCCCAGTAACCGTAGTCGGCGATGAAGGCGCGCAGAGATTGAATGATGGCGTGGTGCATGAAAAACCAGTTTTCAGTTGTCAGTTTTCAGTTGTCAGTTTCAGTAACCCCGCTTTTTCTGAGAACTGGGAACTGAGAACTCGTGAGGAAACCTACGAGCGCGCGGTTGAAATCGTCGGGTGCTTCTTCGTAGGGCAAGTGGCCGACGCCCTCGAACGCCACCAGACGGCAATCGCGAAAATTCCGGCGCAGCGGCTCGGCGGATGGAAAGTCGACGGCGCGGTCTTTCGTTCCCCAGACGAGGAGCGTGGGGTAATCGCGGGTCTTGGGAAGCGCGGTTTCAAGCTCCGCGATGTCTTTCGTCCAATTCCTGACGATGCGCAACGCGTGACGGAAAACGTGATTCTTTTGTATGGGAATGCGGTAGCCTTCGAGCGAATCGGGCGGAATCTTCGATCTGTCGCCGAACAGGCGACGCAGCCCGAGGTCGTGGAGCTGGGGCCAGCGCTCGAACGTGTTGCGGAAGAGCATGGAACCGAAACGACTGCCCAGAAACGGCGCGAGCCGCCTGCCATGCTTTGACCAGGGATTGACGGACGCCACCAGCACCAGGCGCTGGAGGCGGGCGTTGTTTGACTCAATGCGTCGCTCAGCGCAGATGGCTGCGACCATGATGGCGACGCCGCCGCCGTGCGAGGTTCCCAGCAAGTCGAAGTTTTCGATGCCGAGAGCGTCGGCGAACTGGAGGACGCGCCGGGCGGTGGCACGCATAGTGCAGTCCATGCCGTCGTTGGCCGTCGAGAATCCAGCGCCCAGATTGTCGATGGCGTAAACGGTGGCATGGGGCGCGAGAGCGGGGATGGTGAATCTCCAGGAAAAGGAGTAGCCCATCAGGCCATGAATCAGGATGAGCGTCGGGCCGGAGCCAGCCTTGAGGTAGCGCATGCGTCCGTCGGGGAGATCGAGCCAATGCTCTTCGATCACGGCTGCCGTCGGCGCGGGTCCGGGGCTGGAGTTGGGCTTGCCGACGGGGACGAACTTTTCTTCGGGATTTTGCGTTTCGATGGGCAACGAAATCCTCGCGGACAGGTTCTTACTGATTGATATCGCCTCTATCGACTCCGGGGAGCTGAATTCTGGCTCCCCTTTTTCTTGCGGAAGCTATGGGGCCGTCGCGACTTCTGAAAGTGCGCTCTGCGTTTTCTTGCGTTTCTTGCCCAGCAGCTTCTTCAGCACCCTGATGCCTTTATCCACGTGCTTTTCTTCCAGAAGGAAGGGAGGCAGGAAGCGCAGGACGGTGTCCTGGGTTACGTTGAAAAGTACACCCTCCGCCAGACCCTGTTCGACCAGAGGGCGCGCGGGAATGTCGAGCACGAGGCCCTGAATGAATCCTCGGCCTCGTACTTCGCGGGTAGCGGCGTACTTGTCGACCAGTCCCTGGAGCTGCTGATGCAGATAGCCGCCGACTTTCGCGACGTTTTCGAGCAGGCGTTCCTCCTCGACGATTGCCAGATATTCGAGGCCGACGCGACAGGCCAGCGGACCTCCTCCAAAGGTGGTGCCGTGCTGGCCGGGTGAAATCGCGGAGGCGAAATGTTCTTTCGACAGGAACGCGCCTAACGGCACTCCGGCGGCAATGGGCTTGGCGATGGCGACGATGTCGGGCACAACGTCGAAAGTCTGGAAAGCGAAGTAGTGGCCGGTGCGCCCGAGGCCGCACTGGATCTCGTCGAAGATGAGCGCCGCATGATGCTGATCGGCCAGGGTGCGGCAGGCGCGGAGGAAGTCTTCGGAACATTCGAGAATTCCGCCTTCGCCAAAGATGGGCTCGAGCACGATGGCGCAGGTGTTGGCATTGACGGCGGCGTGCAGCGCTTCGACGTTGTTTTGCGCCACAAAGGTCACGTTCTCGAGCAGCGGCTCAAAACCCTTGCGGTACTTGTCCTGCCCGGTCAGGGACAAGGAGCCAAAGGTACGGCCGTGATACGAGCCTTCGAGCGCCACGAGTTGCGACTTGGCCGCGCCGCCCGCTTTGTGTCCGGCGAGACGCGCCAGTTTGATGGCGCCTTCCATGGCCTCGGTGCCGCTGTTGGAGAAGAAGACGCGGTCGAACCCCGAAAGCTGGCATAGGCGCTCGGCAAGCTGTCCCTGATATTCGTTGTAGTAGAGATTCGAAAGGTGAATGACGCGAGCGGCCTGCTCGCGGATCGTCTTCACGATGCGCGGATGAGCATGGCCGAGCGCGTTCACGCCCAGTCCGGCTACGAAGTCGAGATACTTTTTGCCTTCGAAGTCGTAGAGGAAAACACCTTTGCCGCGCTCGAAGGCGACGGGATAACGATTGTAGGTGGGGAGAAGAAAGCGCTTTTCCAGGTCGGCAATATGATGGAGGCGGGACATGGGTTCATTGTAGAACGTCGCAGCGCTGGGCGGATATCGGCGCGAACCACAGAAGCCGCAGACTGAGGCCGTGGTGACCAGGGAATCCCGAAAACCAGAAACCACATTCCATTTTCCATAGCCGCTAATCCAAATTCTCTTTATAATCGTGAAACTCGCTCTATAGCAGCGACTTACCAGTTCCGGGCGAGATTGGAGGGTGGCAGTGAAGTTGCTGATGCCTCAACGGCGTCGAGTATCTGGCCACGCCGCACAAGCGTCCCAGCCCATGAACCGCGAATTTGAGGCTCGGTTTACCGCCATCCTGCTGACGCTTCTCACAGTAGCGGCGATCCTGTTCGCCGGTTTCAACTACAGAATCGAACACCAAACCACGGTTCCCGACGACGGTGCGTGGTGGATGGAGCGGAACGGCCAACTGGTCGCCGATCGCCTGGAGCAGGGCGGCCCGGCTGAACGGGCTGGCATTCGCCGGGGCGACAAGGTCGTCAGCATCAACGGCCGTTCGGTGGATACCGCGGCCACGGTGACGCGGCAACTCTACTACTCCGGGGTCTATTCCAAGGCGACCTATTCGCTGATCCGCGGCTCGGTGCCGCTGGATGTGGAAGTGGTGCTGGTTCCGGCCGAACGCTCCATGAACGATTGGCTGCGCCTGATCGCGCTCATCTACCTGGGCATCGGGCTTTATGTTCTTCTGCGGCGCTGGACGGCGGTGGGTTCGACGCATTTTTACATTTTCTGTCTGGTCTCGTTCGTTTTCTACTCGCTGCACTACACCGGCAAGTTCAACGTCTTTGACTGGTCCGTGCTATGGGCCAATGAAGTGGCGTGGCTGCTGCAACCGGCGCTGTTCCTGCATTTCGTATTGACCTTTCCGGAGCGGCGGGCGTTCGTCGGCAGGCATCGCTGGTCGATTCCGGCGCTCTACGTTCCGGGAGTGGTTTTGTTCGTAATCCAGTTCCTGGCGCTGGAATACCTGAAAGCCAGCAACTCGCTGCTGTTTAATTTGAATCGGGTGCACTGGGCGTATCTGACGATTTTCTTTGTCTCGGCAGCGGCCGTCCTTTGGGACAACTCGCGCGCGGCCACCACCCCCATTCTGCGGCAGCAGCTCAAGTGGATTACGCGCGGCACTATTCTTGCCATAACACCGTTTACGTTGTTCTATGTTCTGCCGTATCTGTTCGGAGTGATGCCTTCGCTCACGATGAAGGTGTCGGTACTGTCGCTGGGATTGCTGCCGCTGACGTTTGGCTACGCCATTTTCCGTTACCGGCTGATGGACGTGGATCTGATCTTCAAGCGCGGCATGGCGTATACGCTGGCCGCGGCGGCCATCGTCGGCCTTTACTTCGCCGGCGTCGCTTCGATCGCGGAGTTGGTGCACACGCGCGTGCCCAGTTCCGGACCGTACGGGTTGATGATCGCGGTGGTAGTTACCGCGCTGTTGTTCGATCCGGTGCGAAAATGGATCCAGGAGAAGCTGGACCAGTATTTCTTCCGGACGGGCTACGACTACAGGCGCACACTGATTGAATTCGGACGCGAGTTGAGTTCGGAGACCGATCTCGACAAGATGTTGTCGTCGCTGGTGGACCGGCTGGCGCGCACGCTGCTGGTAGATAGAATTGCCATCTTCCTCGCCAACAGCGACTCTTCGCGCTTTGAACTGTCGAAGTCGTTTGGCATCGCCCACGTCACCGGTCTCGATCTGTCGTTTCTGGCAAAGCCGCGCATCGAGGACGCCGTCGGACATATCTTCTTCGAGAACACGCACCAGTTGCCGCGCGAGAATGCGACGGCGCAAGAGGCGATCGGACGCCTGGACTTGAACTACTACATACCGTGCCACGCGCGGCAAAAAACCATCGCCTTCCTCGGGCTGGGCAAGACGATGCAAGGAGATTTCCTTTCTAGCGAAGATGTGGAGTTGCTCCAGGCGCTGGCGGGTTACATTGGCATCGCGATCCAAAACGGGCGGCTGTACGCGTCCCTTGAACAGAAGGTGAGCGAGTACGAGCGGCTCAAGGATTTCAACGAGAATATCGTGGAATCGATCAACGTCGGCGTCATGGCTGTGGATTTGCAGGATCGCATCGAGTCCTGGAACTTGCAGATGGAAGTGATGTACGCGCAGCCGCGTTGGCAGGTGGTGGGGCGATCGTTGAGCGAGGTTTTTCCAGCGGCATTCGTCGAGGAGTTTTATCGCGTCCGGCAAAATCCGGGAATTCACAATCTTTACAAGTTCCGGCTGGCGACGCCCACGGGTGAATCGCGCGTCGTCAACGTGGCAATGGCGCCGCTGGTGACCCGCAAGTTCAATGTGGTGGGACGTCTGGTCATCATGGACGACATCACCGAGCGCATCGAGCTTGAAGTCCAACTCACGCAGGCCGACAAACTTTCTTCCATTGGGCTCATGGCCGCGGGCGTGGCGCACGAAGTGAACACGCCGCTGGCCGTGATCTCTTCCTATACGCAGATGCTGGCCAAGCAACTACAGTCCGATCCGCAGAAAGCAAGCGTGCTCGACAAGATCACCAAGCAGACGTTCCGCGCCTCGGAGATCGTCAACAATTTGCTGAACTTCTCGCGCACCTCGGGCACGGAATTGACGGAAATCAGCCTGAATAAAGTAATCGCAGATACCCTTGCTCTGCTTGAGCACCAGTTCAAAGTGGCGCACATCCAGGTGCAATCCGAGTTGAACGAAAAACTGCCTCTGATTCAGGGCAACTCCGGGCGCCTGCAACAAGTGTTCTTGAATTTGTTTCTCAATGCCAAGGATGCGATGGCCGGAGGGGGAGTCCTGAACGTAGCAACGCTGAATGGCGAATTCGTCAGCGTACGCGTTTCCGACACCGGCTCGGGGATTGCCCAGGAAAACATTCACCGCATCTACGATCCATTTTTTACCACCAAGACGTCGCCCGCGGAAGGCCAAAACCGCGGCACAGGCCTTGGGCTATCGGTCACCTACGGCATCATCCAGGAACACGCGGGCAACATTCGCGTGGAGAGCCGTCCGGGCGAAGGCACTACCTTTACCTTGGATTTTCCATTGATATCGACGAGGAAGGCCGTCCATGTCTGAATTGGCAGCAGTATCTGAAGTCACGACAATCCCGCGGCGGAGTACGCCGGAACGCACGCAACCGGAAAGCGCGGGCAGAATCCTCATCATCGACGACGAAGCGGAAATTCGGGAATCGCTCGAAACGCTCCTGCAACTCGAGGGCTACACAGTCGCGGTTGCAGGGAACGGACGTGAAGGCATGGCTCAGATTGGTGAGCACACGTTTGACGTGGTCCTGCTCGACTTGGCGCTCCCCGATAAGAACGGGATGGACGTGCTGGCGGAGATTCGAGTGCTGCACCCGCAGCAGGCCGTCATCATGATCACGGCCTATGGCACGGTGGAGAACGCGGTGCGCGCCATGCAATCCGGAGCCACAAACTTCATCCAGAAGCCGTGGGACAACGAAAAACTGTTGGCCGACGTGCGTGCGGCCGTCGCTCGCCAGAAAGCGGAAGAAGAAAACGTTCAGCTCAAGCGCGCGCTCAAACAGCGTTACAACTTTGAGCACATCGTGGGCAAGAGCGAACCCATGCTCAAGATTTTCGACTTGGTCGCGCAGGTTGCACCCAGCCGCTCGACGGTGTTGCTGCAAGGCGAAAGCGGGACGGGCAAGGAGTTGATCGCCAAGGCGATTCACCTGAATTCCACGCGGCGCGACCGGCCCTTCGTTCCTGTCAACTCCGGATCGACGCCGCCCGACCTGCTGGAATCCACGCTGTTTGGACACGTCAAAGGCGCTTTTACCAGCGCAGTTGTGTCGAAGAAGGGGCTGTTCGAGGTGGCCGACCGGGGCACGCTCTTTCTCGATGAGATCGGCACTATGAGCATGGACACGCAGGCGAAGATCCTGCGCGTGTTGCAGGATCGCAAGTTCATGCACTTGGGCGGCGTGCAGGAAATTCAAGCGGACGTGCGCATCATCGCCGCCACCAACGTGGATCTTCGGCAGATGGTGAAGGAAGGCAAGTTCCGCGAAGATTTGTTCTATCGCCTGAACGTAATCAGCATCGACTTGCCGCCGCTGCGGCAGCGCCGCGAGGATATTCCGCTGCTAGTGCAGCATTTTCTCCAGAAATACTCCGAAGAGAACGAGCGTCCGATTCGCCGCATCGCCACCGAGGCGCTGCGGCCGCTGATGAGTTACTCCTGGCCGGGCAATGTTCGCGAACTGGAGAACACAATCGAACGCGCCGTCGTGCTGTCTTCCGATAGCGACATTGGCGTCGATTTGCTGCCCGACCACGTCGTGGGCCGGGGAAACACGATTGCAACCATCGATGCCAGCGCCGGGACATCGCTGTTCGGCATCATGGAAGACTGCGAACGGCGGATCATCGTCGACATGCTGGAGCAGTCCGGCTGGAACCAGACCGAAGCGGCCGAGCGTTTCCATGTTCCACTCTCGACGCTGAATCAGAAGATCAAACGGCTGGCCATCGAGATCAAGAAGAAGAGCCGGGAGTGAGTGAGATCGGGCCATCGGGTCACCTGAAAACGGCTAGGCCCCTCGGGTTTTCGATCGCCCGATGACCCGATGGTGAGATGACCCGATGCTTTCCCTCTCTGCTATAGTTTCTTGAGCAGCAGTTCCCCCATCCGACATGGCGCTCGAACTCGAACTGATCTCGCCCTTTGAAGTCGCCAAAGAATTTGCGCTGGCGGTTCAGGAATACACGCTGCTCTCAGCGCAGTCCCTCGCGAATTTCTTTCGCCGTCCGCTTTACATGGGAGATATGCTGCAGCAGGCGGACCTGATCGGCGTCGGTTCCCTCCCCATCGTCATTCTCACGGGACTCTCCGTCGGCGCGCTGTTGGCGCTGAACTCCGCCAGCACGTTGCAACGATTTGGCGGGGTCACGCTGATCGGCCAGCTCGTGTCGCTCGGCATGGTCACCGAACTGGGGCCGCTGATCACTGGGCTGATGGTGGCGGGGCGCAACGCTTCCGGCATGGCGAGCGAATTGGGCTCCATGATCGTGACCGAGCAGATCGATGCCATGCGCGCCCTGGGCACCGACCCCACCAAGAAGCTGATTACGCCGCGCATCGGGGCCACCGCCTTCATGCTCTTTTTTCTGACCATTATCGCGGACCTGCTCGGGCTGATCGGCGGCTATGGGGTGGCGCATCTGCTGTTCGGGCTCGACACGCAGCAGTATTGGACCTCGGTGTGGCAGACGCTTGTGTTCCGCGATGTGTTCACCGGCCTCATCAAGCCGGTGCTGTTCGGGTTCATCATTTCGACCGTCGGTTGTTATTACGGCATGTCGACGCGCGGCGGGACCCAGGGAGTCGGACGATCCACGACCCAGACCGTGGTCGCTTCCTCGGTGCTGATTCTAGTGGTGGATTTCTTCGTGACCAAGTTGATCTTCGCGATCTTTGGGTACAGGTAAGTCATGCCCGCTCCCACTCTGCCCAGCGCGAACACGGCGGCCGCGGTGGTGAGTCCCTCCGATTACGCCATTGAGTTCGAGAATGTTTCCATTGCGTTCGATGACAATGTGGTGCTCGACAGCATTTCGTTCCGGTTGGCGCATGGCGAAACCAAGGCGGTGTTCGGCGTCGCTGGTTCTGGCAAGAGCACTCTGCTCAAGCTGGCCATCGGACTGTTGAGGCCCGATAGCGGACGCATCTTCGTACTGGGCGAAGAAGTCACGCGAATGTCGGAGCAGGAACTGTTCGAGCTGCGGCGTCGCGTGGGGATCGTGTTCCAGGAAAGCGCCCTCTTCGACTCACTCAAGGTTTATGAGAACGTCGCTTTCCGTCTGATGGAAGAGAAACTCTCCCCCGAGGAAATCGAGCGGCGAGTGCGCGAGGTGCTGCGCTTCGTGGAGTTGGAACGAACCTACGACATGCGTCCCTCCGAACTATCCGGAGGCATGAGACGGCGGGTGGCCATCGCCCGCGCCATCATCACCGAACCTGAGGTGCTGCTCTATGACTCGCCTACCGGCGGACTCGATCCGGTGACTTCGAACACCATCGTGGAACTCATCATGAAGCAGCGTGACGTTGCCAAGACCAGCGCCCTGATGGTGACGCACCGCCTGCAGGACGCCTTCACCATGGCGACTCACGAATTCGATCAAGCCACCAATCAGATGGTGGCTCTGCCGAAAGGCCAACGCGGCGAAGTCGCGATGAGCTTTCTGATACTGAAGGACGCCAAGGTCATCTTCGATGGCGACGCTCACGAGCTGGCTGCTTCGCGCGACGAGTATATTCGGGAATATATCTCGTAGCGATTGCAGAGGTCAGAGGTTCGATTGCAGAGGTTGTCTGCGTCAGAGGCGTTGTAAGCGCTCAATCAAGCTTCAGGCCTTTTCTTCTTTCCCTTCCCCGGCAGCGCTGCCGGATTTTCGTGGATGCGCTCGCGGAATCCGCCTTTCATGCCTCGGGCGAGACCGATTGCCGCTTCGCCAAATTTGTCGCGCAGATGGTCCGCGGCGGCGAGAGCGTTTTTCCAGCGCTCGTCGCGCTTTGGCTCCAGCAGATCGAGTTGGCCGGGACCGGATTCGAAATTTGACGCTTGCACGCCGAGCAAGCGCACCGGAGCGCCCGGCTTCCAGTTGGCGAAAAACAGACGTCGCGTTTGCTCGAAGATGTGGTGATCCATCTGCGTCGGCTGGTCGAGGGAATGCGCTCGCGTGATTGTTGTGAAATCTTTGTAGCGCAATTTCAGCTGCAACGTGCGCGCGAAATATCCGCCTTCGCGCAGGCGCCTTCCCACCATCTCGCTGAGGCGCATCAACGTGGATTGCAGGCGCTCGGCATCGCCTGTGTCCTCGTCGAACGTGTGCTCGTGGCTGATTGATTTCGGGTCGACGTTTTCTCCGACTTCGTTGTCGAACCAGCCTCCTGCGTCTTCACCGCGTGACTTTCCGGCCAGCGCCAGGCCCCATTTCCCAAAGCGATTTTCCAGATCGCGGTCGTCGAGTTTAGCCAGGTCGCCAATTTTCTGGATGCCGATCGCGTGCAACTTCTCTTCCATCACTTTGCCTACACCGGGAATGTCGCCAACCGCGAGCGGCGCGAGGAATTTGGCTTCTCTTCCCGGTAACACCCAGAACACTCCGTTGGGCTTGGCTTTCGCTGAGGATACTTTCGCAATCAGGCGCGAGGTGCCGATTCCGATCGAGCAGTTCAAATGCGTATTCGACTTCATCGAGTCATGCAGACGCTGCGCGGCTTGCAATGGTCTGCCGTGCAAGCGCTCGGTTCCCGTCATGTCGAGATACGCCTCATCGACCGAAGCCATCTCTACCAAGGGAGAGAAGTGCCCAAGCACCTCGTGAACTTTGGCGGAATACTCGCGATAGCGTTCGGGATGTCCATTCACAAAAATTGCCTTCGGACAAAGCTTCGCGGCGGTGCGCAGGGGCATAGCCGAGTGCACGCCGAATTTTCGGGCGGCGTAGGATGCGGCGGAGACTACTCCGCGCTCGTCGCGCTGTCCGCCGACGACGACTGGCTTGCCTTTCAGGCTCGGGTCGAAAAGTTCTTCGACCGACACGAAGAAGGCGTCCATGTCGACGTGGAAGATGGTGCGCGGCGAAATGCTCATCGGAGTCTTGCAGAAGTGTACCGCTAGAGCACTTGGCCTTTCTTCGGGTCGACTATTTACTAAGGGTGCAATAACCACTTAGGTAGGGTGGTACCCCCTCCACCGGTCTTTTGGAATCAAAGACTTGGAGGTGAATCACGCCAGGTCTTTGAGTTTAAACGGGTTACTCGTAAAGTCTTTATTTCTTAATGAGTTATGAGCGCTCCTAGTATTCCGGGGGTTTTCCTGCTTTCTGCCAGCTTTCGGGTACCCGCCACCCCCCTCCCCCCCTCGATCTATTGGAATCAAGATTCTAGCGGGAAATTCCCGCCAAAATCTTGAGCGGAAAGGAGTTATAGGTAAAATCTTGATTCCTAATGAGTTAGTGCTTTCCCCACATTCTGGTTGCGGACCTCGACTTAGTGGCCGGAGAGCCGCGCGGTTGAAATTCATTGTGTTGATACTTTTATTATAAGAGAGGGTGTCAAGGGGTTGGATCACAGGGCGCCCGTGTGCATGATCGCGACGAAGCCCACTTGTCGCAAAGGGCGCGGTGCGTGCGGCACACGGCTGCCCCAATCGGTGGCTATTGTCGCGCTGGATGGGCGTGCCTGTGACGGGACGCACTGGTGGTTTGTGATGAAAAATCAGAAGTCAGAAGTGGCTTGACACCTGCGCCTCCGGCTCCTACGCTAACGCTTATGCAAGTGCAGCTTACCCCCGACCAAAGGGCCTTTGTCCGTCAAGCGATTGACAGCGGACGGCTTCTGCGCGAGGAAGACGCGGTGAAGGAAGCTCTTTCTTTGTGGGAGGAGCGGGAACGTGGCCGCGCGGAAATCCTAGCCGCCGTCGATGAAGCGGAAGCCTCGCTTGCCCGTGGCGAAGGGCGCGCGATCACGCAAGAGTCCATGCGCGAGCTAGCCCAGCAGGTGACGCAGCATGGAAGAGACCGCCTCGCTCCAATGGCGCGAGGCCGGGCGAACTTCCGACCGTCTCACCCCACCCGATAAGGAATTGAAGAGCGAGTGATTGGGACGGTTTCCGTGTGAAAAAAGCGCAGGCAGTCTCTTGTGAACTGAACCGCTTTTTCGTGGTTGGCCGCAGGCCCCACGACAATCCGCTTAAGTGCCCCAGCGGCGACTGCCCTCCAGTCGAATTCCCTATACCTAGTCAGTGAGTTGTCAGGGCCGGCGATAAAGGGAGCCATTATGGCCGGTTCAAGTCGGAGCCAGTGGTCCACCAGGGAGAGCCCCCGGTCGACGGAGACGCAGTAAGAACTCTACAGCAGTTTCTAAATTAGTTTTTCCTCGCCGGCTTGCGCACCGGTCGAGGTTTCGATTCTCCTCAGTGATTCATCCGTTCATCCCAATCATCCCTGAGGAGTGGGCTTGAGCCAGTCCCGCCGTTGTCCTTACTGCCAAAATTCGTTTGTGCCCTCTGTTTTCCGTTCCCAGCAAGTCGTCTGCGGTAAGCCGGAGTGTCAACGTCGGCGCCGCACCGATTATCACCGCAAGAAACTTGCGACGGACGCCGAGTATCACCAAGTCGCCTTGGAAAGTCAGAAGCAGTGGCGAGACGAACATCCCGACTATCAGAAACAACGTCGCCGCCAGAACCCGCAAGCCGTGGAGAGCAACCGTCAACGGCAGCGGCAGCGGGATCAGAAGCGACGCCTGCGGCGGCGACTTCTTGACAAGAACAACTTAGCTTTCGATCTAAAGCATCCAGCATCAGAGGTTTGGCTGTTGGGACCCAAGGTGCACGATCTTGACAAGAACAACTTAGCTTCCGCGCAAGTCCTGATTCTGCAATCACTTAGTCTTTTTCCGGCGGGGGTCGATCCGTCTTGACAAGAACATCCCTATGGCTTGCGGACGCGGCTGGCTTTATACGGTTCGAGCAGAGTCATGCTGACCGCGGAACAAATCAACTCGATTCATCG
>Ga0187875_10000626_pt1 | contig 28711 bp, 24 predicted proteins | sample June2016WEW_17_1_2_FD_132978 | JGI IMG/M metagenome (GOLD analysis project Ga0187875, IMG submission 132978) | Peatland microbial communities from SPRUCE experiment site at the Marcell Experimental Forest, Minnesota, USA - June2016WEW_17_10 | ecosystem: Environmental > Terrestrial > Soil >...
GACGAAAGAAGGCCACGAATCTCAATATGCACGCTCGCGAGTCGTGAATGCGGCAAGAGCAGCGGGAGTGCAGGCGATTGATTCGGTATTCAGCGACGTAGGCGATATGGACGGCCTGCGACACTGGGGCGAGTCGTCGCGGGCGATGGGATTTGAAGGAATGGGATGTCTGCATCCGGGCCAGATTCGCGTGATCCACGAAGCATTCATGCCGACCGCCGCGGAAATTTCAAAGGCGCAGAGAATCGTCGCAGCATTCGAAGAGGCGCAAAGCAAGGGGCTTGCCGTGGTGAGCTTGGGTTCAAAGATGATTGATCCGCCAGTGGTGAATCGAGCGTTGAAGCTCGTGGAGCGCGCGAAGGCAATGGGGGCGATTTCGTGAGCGGCCAGGTAGAACTCGCGCAGAATGCGATTGGTCGGCAGGTGCCGACCGTGGTGAATGGCAAGCCGCAGATTCCTTTTCTGGGCGTCGGCAAGTTTCAGCCGCACGGCCTCAAGGCGGCGCCGCCCATCTGCTCTAGCAAGGATTATCCCGGAAACGGCGACAAGCGCGTCTCCGATTTGGAGACAGCCCTGAGAAAGTGCGGCCTGCGCGATGGCATGGTGATTTCGAACCATCATCATCTGCGGGACGGCGACAAGGTCGCGCTCATGGCGCTGGACGCGGCTGCGAAGATCGGTGCCAGGGATCTGATTTGGTTTCCAAGCGCGTCGTTCCCTTCGCAAAAAGGTGCGATCGAACTGATGGAGAGAGGCGTGATCCATCACATCGAAGGCTCGATGAACGGCCCCCTGGGTGACTACTGCACGCAAGGAAAAATGCGCGGGATGGGCGTACTGCGTTCGCATGGCGGACGCTACCAGGCGATTCAGGATGGAGAAGTTCACGTTGATATCGCGGTGATTGCCGCGCCGACGGCAGACTTCTTCGGCAATGCCGATGGTTCTCATGGAAAGTCTGCGTGCGGTTCGCTCGGATTTGCCCTCGCGGATTCGACCTACGCCGATCACGTGATCGTTGTTACCGACAACCTGATTGCGTTCCCTTGTGTGCCTTGGCAGATTCAGGGCAACAATGTTGATTACGTTGTCGAAGTGGATTCAATTGGCGATCCTGCGAAGATTGTTTCCGGCACCACGCAGATCACGCGCTCGCCCGACCGCTTGCGAATCGCAGAATTGGTAGCGAGCTTCCTGCGCGCAGCCGGAATTATGAAGAATGGATTCTCGTTCCAGGCCGGAGCAGGCGGAATCGCGTTGGCATTTGTGCAGTATCTGAAGCAGATGATGAAAGAGGACGGCGTGAAAGCGCGCTTTGTGCGCGGCGGCTCGACGAAATTTCTGGTGGAGTTACTGCAGGAGGGCCTGACCGATTACATCCTCGACGGGCAGACGTTTGACCTGGATGGCGTCAAGTCAATGGCGAACGATCCACGGCACGTGGCGACCTCTCCGTTCACTTCATACAACTACCACGGCAAGGGCAATTTCGCGTCGCTCCTGGATGCCGTGGTGCTCGGCGCAACCGAGGTCGATGTGAATTTCAATGCCAACGTCGTCACGCACTCGGACGGGCGTCTGCTTCACGGCATTGGCGGCTGGCAGAACTGCCTGTTCTCCGGATGCACGATTCTGGCGCTGCCTTCATTCCGCGACCGCATTCCGGTGATTGTGGATGAAGTGACCACGATGACGGGGCCCGGCAAGATGATTGACGTGATCGTGACCGAGCGTGGAATCGCGATTAATCCGCTTCGTACTGATTTGCTGGATGCAGTGAAGGGGTCGAAGCTGCCTGTTCGTCCGATTCAGGATATCAAAGCAGAAGTCGAGAAGATTTGCGGCAAGCCGGCCCGCCCGAAGTTGGGCGATCGTCCATGTGCCGTGGTGAAGTGGGTAGACGGCACGGTGCTGGACACGGTGTGGCAGTTGGGCTGAGCGGCCAAATTGCTGAGAGCCGTGATGAACCGAGCGCGGTCGCCCGGAAAGCTTGAGATTGACTCTCCGCTACAGAACTTTACACGCGGACTTCGCGACTTTCGCTCCATGGCGAGGGTTTTTACCAGTGATACCATTCCAATCAGGAGACTGGTTATGAAAGCCATGTTGCTCGCTCTTGCCCTCGCTTGCGGATCCGCCCACGCGCAAGAAGACCCGGGTATGGCCGCACAGCAAGCCGCCCAAGCTGCGGAGCAGGCGAATCAACAGGCTATTCAAAGCATGCAAGCCGCGCAGCAAGCCGCGCAGCAAAACATGCAGCAGGCGATGGACGCCTCCCGGAACGCGGTGCAAAACTCAGGCCCGGTCATCGCATACGCGATACCCCCCACGTTCTCGGTCAAAGCGGGCGCGGTGACGCAGGGAACCACGGTGCGATTGCAGTCGAGCACGCACTATGCCGCTATCTACTTCACCACCAACGGCTGGATGCCGACCACCAGTTCGCGCCGCTACAAGGGCCCGATTACCATCCACTCCACTACGCTTTTACAGGCCATCGCCGTCGCCCCCAACATGCGCAACAGCCTGGTCGCCCGGGCGCAATACAACGTTCCCGGTGATCAACCCGCAGTCCCTCCACTATCCCTATCTGCCGATGGAGTGCTGCATGCCGGCGCACGGTTACATCTGGTCACTGCCTCGACGGTCAGCTCGAAGACAGCACAGGTTGGAGACCCTCTCAGCCTCCAGCTCGATCAGGATGTGAAAGCCGGCGATACCATCGTTGTTCCCAAGGGGAACCCTGTCGAGGCCCGCATCACGCAGTCCGATCCGTCCGGACGCGCCGGCACGCCGGGGGATCTTTCCTTCGAGGTGCATTCGCTGACCGTGCGCGGAACACAGGTTGCCCTGAATGGTGGTGAGTCCCTGGAGGGTGCAAATCATTACAGCAAGGCACACAGTTTTCTATTGATTCCAGTGGTGGGTCTCGTTGGCACCGTAGCGGTTCACGGCGATGAGGCGGAGATCAAGCCCGGCATGAGGCTGACTGCCACAGTGGCCGCCGACACACCTCTTCAGCCCTAGCCGTCATGGCACTGCATCAAGATGGCACGTTCACGGGCAGACAGGTATTCTGATCTGCCCGATTTTATTTCTGGAGGCGCGAGTGCGCGGATTGGAAGCGAAGCGGACTTTGATCACGGGCGGAGCCAGCGGCATTGGAGCGGCTACCGCGGCGCGTTTCCTGAACGAAGGTTCGGTGGTGTGCGTGCTCGACCGCGATGCCGATGCACGGCGTAGGATCCTGCATGAATTGCCTGATCTGGCAGGAGCGCTCGATGCCGATGTCAGCAATCTGCAGCAGGTGCAAGCTGCGTTCGCGGAGGCATGTAGGTTGATGGGTGGCGTCGATGTGCTGGTGAATAATGCCGGCATCAGCATCCGTCACAACTTCCTCGAGATCACTCCTCAAGAGTGGGACAAAGTGATCGCCGTCAATCTAACTGGCGTTTTCTACGTCGCGCAGACTGCCGCGAAGCACATGATGGAGCGCGGCAGCGGAGTGATTCTGCAGACGGCCTCGACGAACGGCATAATGGGCTATCCATATTACGCGGACTACAATGCCACGAAGGCAGGCGTGATCGAACTGACGAAATCGATGGCGCTGGAACTGGCGCCGAAGGTGAGGGTGTGCGCGGTCGCTCCCGGATACGTGCTCACACCCATGCAACGTGCCGAGTACACGACTGCGATGCTCGAAGAGGTGAACAGGAAAATCCCTCTGCGCAGACACGCGCAGCCCGAAGAAATCGCGGCGCTTTTCGCTTTTCTCGCCTCGGACGACGCGCAGTATTTGACCGGCCACGTTTATACATGCGATGGCGGAGAAACCACGGGAGGCCTGGCCAGCCGCTAATCATGCAGCCGACGGGCAGACTTTCCGGGAAAGTCGCGATGATCACGGGCGGCGCATCGGGTATTGGACGCGCGACGGCGCTTCTTTTCGCGCGCGAAGGTGCGGCAGTCGTCATCGCAGATATAAGCCGGGACGCAGGCCAGCGAGTCGTAGATGAAATTGTCCAGTCCGGCGGCCGCGCATTCTTTGAACCTGTCGATGTAACCCGTTCCGTGGACTGCCGTCGCCTGACCGATCGTGCGCTGCGCGAGTTTGGCCGCATCGACGTGCTGTTCAACAACGCAGGCATCATCCGGCGCGCAACGGTAACGGATCTCAGCGAAGACGATTGGGATCGCGTGATGGCCATCAACGTGAAAGCAATTTACCTGCTCTCACGCGAAGTGATCCCGTACATGCTGAAACAGGGATCGGGCGCAATTATCAACACGGCCTCTGGTTGGGGATTGGCGGGCGGCGCGAAGGCAGCCGTCTATTGCGCGTCCAAAGGCGCGGTAGTTCTGCTCACCAAGGCCATGGCCATCGATCACGGGCCGCAGATTCGCGTGAATTGTATTTGCCCCGGCGACACCGATACGGGCATGTTGCAAGATGAAGCCCAACAACTCGGCGAAGACAGTCGGCGCTTTCTTGCCGAGGGAGCGAAACGACCGCTGGGGCGCGTCGGCAAGCCCGAGGAAATTGCGCAGGCGGTGCTGTATCTGGCGAGCGATGCGTCTTCGTTCGTGACCGGCACGTCCCTCGTAGTAGATGGCGGCGGCCTAGCGGGATCAGGCTAAGATGACGACTGGAACATCCATGAAAACAAGCAAGCGCGATCTCTCCCGCGCCTGGTACGACCGCGCACAGCAGTCGCTGATCGAAGGCGTGAACTCGCCATCACGGGGCGCGGCCGTGTACTCAAATGGGCCGCTGGTACTGGAGCGGGGACGCGGCTCCCACGTGTGGGACCTGGACGGCAACGAATATGTGGATTTTATGATGTCGTTCGGGGCGTTGATTCAGGGGCACGCCCATCCAAAGATTGTCGAAGTTGTGTCGCAGGCCATTGCTGAGGGTTCGCATTTTGCGGCCGCGACCTCGGCGGAACTCGACGCAGCGGAACGTTTCCGGCGAATGGTTCCCAGCGCGGAAGCGGTTCGCTTTGCCAACAGCGGCAGTGAAGCGACCATGCTGGCGTTGCGGCTCGCGCGAGCCCACACCGGGCGAACCAAGTTCCTCAAGTTCGAAGGCCACTATCACGGCTGGTACGACCCATATTGCCTGAACGGCCACAGCCATCCGGCAAATCAACTCGGCCCGAAAGAAGATCCAACGCGCTTTCCTGATTCCACCGGCATTCCCGCGACCGTTTTTGACGATGTAGTGCTGGCTCCCTGGAATGATGTGGAGACGCTGAAAGTGATTTTGCGGCGGCACGGAAATGAACTGGCAGCCATCATCACCGAGCCGGTTATGGCGAACATGGGCTGCATCCTGCCGCGCGAAGGCTATCTGCAAAAGGTTTGCGATCTCGCACATGAATATGGCGCACTCTTTATTCTCGATGAAGTAGTGACCGGATTTCGCTACGCGCCCGGTGGCTGCCAGGAGCGATACGGACTGCAGCCCGATCTGAGCACGTTCGGCAAGGCGCTGGGTGCGGGATTTCCAGTGGGCGCAGTGGCCGGCCCGCGCACCATTCTTAACCGCATGCGCTGGGGCAGCGAAAACATGGTGCTGCACTATGGAACGTTCAACGGCCACCGGCTGACCATGCGCGTGATTGCCGCCAACCTCGATCTGCTGGGGGCCGACGGAAACGCGGTCTATAAGCAGATCTATACCGTTGGAGACGCTGCCGTTGCGGGGTTGCGGGACATTTTTCGCCGCCGGAAAATCGCGGCGATCGTGCAGGGATTCGGGCCAATGTTTCAAATCTACTTTGCGAATCGCGACGCGATCCTTGATTATCGCGACTACTGTCAGTACGCGGACACCGCAAAGTACTCGCGCTTTATTCATGGCCTGCTTGATCGTGGAATCTATATGACGCCTTCCAATGGGCTGCACTGGATTATCTCGACGGCACACTCGATGAACGACGTGGAAACACTGCTCTCAGCCGCCGATGAAGTGTGTGCGGAGATGACATGAATATCGTCTTCCTCGGTGGAGGGCGAATCACCTCGGCGATGCTGGCCGGACTGCGGCTGGCGAAGACGAAACATCGCTTGATTGTCCATGACAGAAATCGCGGCAAACTGCGCACCTTGAAAGAACTTTACGGAGCTGTCGTCGAGCCTGACCTCAGGAAAGCTGTTGCTGCCGCAGACTTGCTCTTGATCGCGGTCAGGCCAGGGTCGGTCAGAGAACTTCTGCAAACCATCGGGAAGATCGAACGCCCGATGCTGGCAGTAAGTCTGGCGGCGGGAATTCCTTTGCGCGTGTTGAGCGAGTCTCTCGGCACTCCGGTTCGATGGGCTCGCGCCATGCCAAGCCCGGTCTGCCGCAGCGGACAGGGACTGACGGGTTTGTGCTTGCCTTCCAAGCCGCTAACGAAAGATCGGAAACAAATCCGCGCATTTTTCGGTAGCTTCGGTTCAGTTGTCGAGATTCACGAAAGCCGCTTCGACGCGTTTACCGTCACTTATTCATGCAGCCATGGCTACCTTGCCGTGGCGGCCCTGGCAGATGCCGCGCAAGAAGTTGGCCTGGATCGAAAGACTGCACTGTTGGCGAGCGCGCATGCCTTAGCGGACGGCATCGTGGCGTGGCGTAAGGGAGAACATTCTCTCGCGGCGCTGCTGGAAGAGGCAATCACTCCCGGAGGAATTGCCGCGAGCGCCGCCCATGGCATGGATGTGGCCGGATATAAGATCGCCGTCCGGAAAGGTCTGGCGGCCGGGCTGAAAAGAGCTCGGGCCAATGCCCGGCAATAATTTGGGGAACTGATAACGATCTTCTCGCGTATACGTCTAAAGTCAGTGGGGTTTCTATCTCCGCGCTGAACAGAACTTCTTTCTGGAGTGGTGATGCGATTCGCGTCCTGTTTTGTCTGCCTGCTCGCTCTTTCTTTCTTGATTCCAGCCGACATGGCTGCCGCCAATCCTGCCGCCGGTCTTGAAGTCCGGCGCACGGCGCTGAACGATCTTCTGCACGAGCAGTGGGAATATACGATGCGCACCAATCCGATCTATGCGTCGATTTTGGGCGACAAACGCTACAACGATCAGCTCGACGATTTTTCGCAAGCGGCGATTGACGACAGCCTCGAGCAGAACCGGCGGTTTCTCACGCAGTTCGAAGCCATTGACACCACCGGTTTCCCCGATCAGGAAGTTCTGAACAAAGAGTTGATGGTGCGCGATCTTCGCGTGGGCTTGGAAGGCGCGCGCTTCAAGCCGTGGCAGATGCCGGTCAGCCAGTTCAGCGGAATCCACATCGACGCTCCGCAACTGGTCAGCGTTCTCTCATTTGACAGCGTGAAGGATTACGAAGACTACATCACGCGTCTAAAGCTCTTGCCCCGCCTTTTCGACCAGAACATCGTGCAAATGCGAAAAGGCATGGCGGAAGGATTGATGCCGCCGAAGATTCTGCTCGACCAGGTAGTCACGCAAGCGAATGGTCTCGCGACGACCGACGCAGAGAAAAGTCCGTTTGCGCATCCCTTTGACAAGTTCCCAGACGCCGTTCCTGAAGCGGATCGCAAGCGCCTGCGCGAAGAGGGACTGGCAGCAATCCGCGGTTCCGTCATTCCGGCGTACGTGAAGTTCACGGTGTTCGTCCGCGACGAGTATGCGCCCAAAGGCCGCACCGAGCCCGGCGTTTGGTCGCTTCCCGACGGCGCGGCGCGCTATGCGTTCCGCGTGAAGGAGAGTACGACTACAGACCTCACGCCGGAGGAGATCCACCAGATCGGCTTGGCTCAAGTGAAAGAGATCGAAGGGCGCATGCTTGGGATTGCGCGCCAACTCGGATACCCGGATCTGAAAACCTTCTATGCGGCAATCAAAACGGACCCCAAGCTGCACCCACACTCGCGCGAGGAAATTCTGGATCTCTATCGAAAGTATATCGATGGAATGTATACCAAGCTTCCCGATCTATTCGGACGTCTGCCGAAGGGCAAGCTCGAAGTGATGCCCGTTGAAGAGTTCCGCGAGAAAGAAGCTTCCACACAATACGTGCAGGGCACGCCGGATGGATCGCGCAAGGCTCACGTGATGGTGAACACCGGGGATTTTGCCAAGCGAACCTGGCTCGATGTTGAAACAACTGCGTACCACGAAGGCGTTCCCGGACATCACATGCAGATTGCGATTGCGCAGGAATTACCGGCCCTTCCGCCCTACCGCCAGCAGGAGAACTACACCGCCTACACGGAAGGCTGGGCGCTCTATGCCGAACGGCTGGGCGAGGAAGTCGGCTTCTATCAGAATCCATACAGCTTTTACGGACATTTGCAGGACGACATGCTGCGCGCAATCCGCCTGGTGGTCGATACGGGATTCCACTACAAACATTGGTCGCGCCAGCAGGTCGTTGATTTCTTCCATGAGCATTCGGCCATCGATGAGCCGGAAGTACAGAGCGAGACCGATCGCTACATGGCATGGCCCGCCCAAGCGCTCGGATACAAAATCGGACAGTTGGAAATTCTGAAATTGCGGCAGTATTCGAAAGATCAGTTGGGCGCGAAGTTTGACTTGCGGGCATTTCACGACGAAGTGCTCGCAGGCGGCGCGGTGCCCCTCGATGTGCTTTCAGCACGCATTCACGCATGGGTGGGCGAGCAAAAGGCGCAGGCGTCGGTCGCTGGCACTGGTCAAAATCGGAGCCGGTGATAGCCGATTTCAGAGTATCATCCCGGAATGGCGGGTGAGCAGGAACGGCAACGACTCGCGGAGACTTACTCTGCGATGAGCGACGAAGAGTTGGGCAGAGCAGAGTAGTGACTCGCCTGACCCAGACGAACGGCCTGCTTCTTAGGCTCCTTTCACGCGGACCGCTATAATCAGCGCAATGCGGCAGTTCTTTCGTCTCTTGCTTCTCACGCTCGTGCTCATGATGGTCGCGCTGATCTCGGCGCTGACTGCGATGCGCTTGGCGATCCATGGAAGCGAAGTCATCATCCCTAAACTGGTGGGCATGAGCCCGATCGAGGCCGAGCGCACGGGAGCAGCTTCCGGGCTGCAAGTGGTCGTTGAACGGGAGTTCTACAGCGCTGACGTTCCCGAAGGAAGAATCATGACGCAGATGCCCGCGCCGGGAGTTAAGGTGCGGCGGGGATGGTCGGTTCGTGTTGCGCGCAGCCTCGGTCCGCAGCGCGTGGCGATCCCTGACGTAACGGGAGAGAGCGAGCGGGCGGCGGAGCTGAACATTCGCCGGCGCGGCCTTGCGCTGGGCTCGGTGGCGCAAGTGAATTTGCCGGATGCAGCGGAAGATCGGGTCTTATCGCAGAACCCGCCGGCCAATGCGAGTGGGATTGCCGCGCCGAAGATCAATCTGCTGGTCAGCGCAGGCGCAGAACTCGCCACTTACGTGATGCCGAACCTTACGGGGCAACCGCTGGGCAGTGCGACTCTGGCTTTGCGCGATGCGGGTATGCGAGTCGGCAAAGTGACGGTGGCCGCCGCAACTCCGCCAGGAGCGCCCCAAGCTGTCTCCTCTGCGGGAAAAGAGCCGAACCCAGCGAGCATGATCGTTACCCAAAGTCCCGCTCCCGGACAGAAAATTGCCGCCGGGAGCTGGGTGAGCTTCGACGTCCGATGAGCCTGTTACTCAACTGCCTGTGTCTGGGCCAGCCAATTCCGGCCACGTCAGCGCTTGTTCTTTTGAATAATCGCGGCGAAGAATCCATCACAGGGATGGACGCCCGGGATTGTGCGTAGGTAGGTTCCTCGAACCAGCGATTCCACCATGGCTCCGCTCAACTTGTCGGACAGTTCACCGGCCTGACGCAGCCGTTCCAGTTCTTCGCGGCAATCCATGATTGAAAATTTTGGCGAACCAGCGAGCGCGGCTTCCACGACCGATTCATTTTCCTCGCATTCTAACGAACAGCTCGAATAGATGAGCCTCCCGCCTGCTGACAGTTGCGCCAGTGCGGATTTCAGAATGGCAATTTGTCGCGCTTGCAGATCATCAAGATCTTGCGCGGTGAGCCTCCATTTTATTTCCGGATTGCGCGCCAGCGTGCCGGTTCCGGAACAAGGAACGTCGGCCAGAATGCGGTCGAACGCTTCTGAAAACGGCAATTGGCGGGCATCTGCAGCGACCACGCGGACATTCGGCCGGCGGGCCAATCCCCGCAACAAGCGCGCACGGTGTGGATGCAAGTCCGAGGCGATCACCATGGAGTCCTGATTTCGTTCGGCGACCAGAGTGGTCTTGCCGCCCGGAGCGGCGCAGCAATCGAGGATAGTTTCTCCCCGGCCAACCAACAGCGCAACGAGTTGTGAGGCCTCATCTTGAATTGAGATGCGGCCCTGCTTGTGAGCGCGGGTGCGCGTTACGTCGCCTGCAACGACGATGCGCGCGCTGGATAGCAGTCGACCAGGCACAACCGTAACAGCAGATTCCGCAAGTTCTTTCAGCGCCCGGTCATCGTAAATGTGAAGAGCCGTGGAAGGCGCAGTTTGGTCATTGGCACAGATCTTCTGCGCCTCCGCAAACCCGTAGCGCCTGGCCCAGCGTTCCACTATCCATTCGGGATGGGCGGAATTGCGAGCCAGTTCGATCGGATTGGAAGACCTGAGGATTTCGGCAAAAGCATCTGCCCCGGCGGCTCCGGAAGCACCAGGAGTGCCCGCAGCAAGCTTGCGAAGGACGGCATTGACAAATCCGCCCGCCGAACGCTTTCGCGCCGCCTTCACCATCTCCACGCTTTCGAAGATAGCCGCACGCGCCGGAACTCGCGAAAGAAACTGCAATTGGTATGCGCCCAGGCGCAGCGCCGCGAGAACCTCCAAATCGAGACGCTCGATCTTCTGCGCGGACGCGCGAGCGATATGGTGATCGAGCCATGACCGCCAGCGCAGAACACCCATGACGAGTTCGGTCGTCAGCCCGTGATCCGGAGAAGAAAGTTTTGAATAGCGTGCGGAATGCAGCAATTCGCTGGCGTAGGAGTGTTCGCGCTCAACCTTCAGAAGAATTTCGAAAGCCGCAGCGCGGGCTGGAGAGACGGCCATTGCGGACTATTGTCCCACGTCCGTGCCCTCGCAGCCACATTGCGCTCGCTTCGCTTCTCGAGCTAAGTTCCGAGGAGATCGCCGGTTTTAGGCCGATAGCCATTGATGAATTCTTGCGCCGTCATCCGGCGCTTGCCTTCAAGTTGAATTTCGATCAGATCGAGAACTGTATTCTGGCCGCAGCCGACCGCTAGATGCGCCCCCTCCACCGCGATCGTTCCCGGTGCCAACGTGGCCACAGGCTGTATTGGTTCAGCGCGATGCACTTGCAGCGTCTTCGCTCTAAATGTCGTGAAGGCCCCGGGCCATGGCCGGAATCCGCGCATGCGATTGAATAAATCGGCTGCCGAACGAGTGAAGTCCATCCGCCCGTCTTCTTTTGTCAGGATCGGCGCGAGAGTAGACTTCGTATGATCCTGCGGGACGGCCTGCAGTTCTCCGCTCTCGAGCGCGCGCAGCGTCTCCACCATAAGGTCCGCGCCGACTGATGCCAACTTCGGGCCCATGGTCTCGGCCGTATCGTCTGGCAAGATCGGCATTTCGCGTTGCAAGAGTATGTCGCCCGTGTCGAGCCCGGCATCAATGCGCATGGTCGTAACGCCAGTGATCGATTCGCCGCCGGCAATGGCCCACTGGATGGGCGCAGCTCCGCGATATTTGGGCAGAAGTGACGCATGCAGATTCAGATTTCCAAAACGGGGAAGATCGATCATCCACTGCGGAATAATCCGCCCGTAGCCGACAACGATGATCGCGTCAGGATGCAGCGCCTCAAGTTGTGCACGCAATTCTTCGTTGTTCTTGATTGTGTTGGGCTGCACGACAGGGATGCGAAGTCGGATCGCCGCTTCTTTCACGGGCGAAGCGACCATTTCCATTCCGCGTCCGCGAGGACGATCCGGCTGCGTCACCACCAGCGGTACGGAATGACCAGCCTCAACCAGCGCGTCCAGCGTCGGGACGGCGAAACGGGGTGTGCCGGATAAAACCAGGTTACAAGTCACGGGTGTCAGGTCTCAGGGAAAGCATAGCAGTCACCGTGACGCGATCCTCCTACCACTCTCCGGCCTTTACCAGTTTCTTGATCCTGCGCTTGATAAGGTCGCGCTTCAACCCGCTGATGTGCGAGATGTAAAGTTTGCCGTTCAAGTGGTCAGTCTCATGCAGAAAAGCGCGCGCCAGCAGGTCTTCTCCCGTGTGCTCAAAAACCTTGCCGGTCGCGTCTTGCGCGCGGACTGTTACGATCTTGGCGCGCGAAACATCCTCGCGAAACTCAGGGATGCTAAGGCAGCCTTCACTTCCACGCTGGCGGCCTTCTTTGCCGACAATCTCCGGATTGATAAGAACGAGCTTGGCATCCGGGTCTTCTTTGAATGTGACGTCGACGACAGCGATCCGTTTCGAAATGCCGATCTGTGGCGCAGCCAGCCCAACGCCTCGCGCGGCATACATGGACTCGAACATGTCTTCGATGAGCTTCTTAAGTTCGTCGTCGAAGGTTGTGACTGTCGCCGCGGGTTTCTCCAGGACCGGATCACCAAATTTTACGATTGGATAAATCATGTTGTTTGTCGCTGCCAGTTTTACCGCTTCAAAAGCTTTTCAGTTGCTCCAGATAACCCTCAAAATTCCGTTCAGTTTCCTTCAGCGAGTCACCGCCGAATTTTTCAAGAGCGCAGCGCGCCAGCGTCAATGCCACCATCGCTTCGGCGGCGACACCGGCGGCGGGCACAACGCACACATCGGAGCGCTCGTACGCAGCTTTCACCGCCTCCCGCGTCGTAAAATCCACCGACTGCAACGGCCGGCGCAAGGTTGAAATTGGCTTGAGATAGCCGCGAACGCGAATTTCCTGTCCATTGGAAACGCCGCCTTCAATGCCTCCAGCATTGTTGCGCGTCCGCGTGAATCCCGCAAAACCCGCTTCGCGCTCATACCCGATCTCGTCATGCACAGCCGACCCCGGCGAATGCGCTGCCTGAATGCCGCTTCCGATCTCGACTGCCTTTACCGCCTGCAGCGACATGACCGCGGCGGCCAGCAGTGCGTCCAGTCGCTCATCCCATTGCACATAAGTGCCGAGTCCAGGAGGAACGTTACGCGCCACAACTTCGAAAACTCCCCCGACCGAATCACCCGTGCGCAGTACTTTATCAACCTCTTCTTTCATGCGTGTCTCAGCGTCGGCGTCGGCACATGAGAGCAAGACTTCTTCCTTGCGCGCCAGTGGCTCGATCTGCTCCCACGCCACTTCACGATCCGCGATCGAAACTGAACCCACGGCGATCACGTGACTCAGAACCTCGATGCCCAATTCGCGCAACAACAGCTTGGCCAGCGCACCGATGGCGACGCGCGCTGCTGACTCGCGCGCCGAAGCGCGTTCGAGAACATAACGCGCTTCCGTGAAGTCGTATTTCAGCGCGCCCGCCAGGTCGGCGTGACCCGGCCGCGGCGACGCCACCCGCTTGTGCTTTTCCGGGTCGCCGGTCTCAACCGGAAGTGATTCTTTCCAATTCTCCCAGTCCCGATTCTGTAGCATCACCGCGATCGGCGAGCCGATGGTCTTGCCATGATGAACGCCGGAGAGAAAGTGCGCCTTGTCGGTCTCGATCTTCATTCGCCCGCCGCGTCCATAGCCCTGCTGGCGGCGCCAAAGTTCCCGATCCACGAATGCCTGATCCACTGGCAATCCCGCCGGCAAGCCGGAAAGGAAGGCAACCAGGGCTTCGCCGTGTGATTCTCCGGACGTGAAGTAGCGCAGCATGTGGAAACAGGCATTGTAAATGAAGAAGAATGTCTCGGCTCTTGCTGATTTTCGGGCCAATTTTGGCTCGAATGCCTGAAAAATGCAGTTACAATGAATAAAGAGTTGTTGGAACGCTGGATCAGGACCTCAAATTCCGTCGCGCACTTCGTCAAAGACGCGAGGTGAATTCCGCAGTGCTAACCACGAAGAGTGGACCGATTTATCCAGAAAAAGTCGAACGAATTCGTTGCCTAATCGCCGACGATCACGAACTCGTGCGCTACGGGGTGCGCCGGTTGCTTGAAGATGCCGATGATTTTGTGGTGATCGCCGAAGCTCCCGATGCCGCGCTAGCCCTCAAATTGGCGCTGGAATATCACCCCGACCTCGTGCTGCTCGATATCGGCATGCCCGGAATGTCGTCGTTCGAAGCTGGAAAGCTGATCGAAGAACATTGCCCCAACTCCCGCATCGTCTACCTGACGATGCATGAGGGAGCAGAGTACGTTCAGGAGGCTTTGCGCTCAGGGGCGAGCGGATACCTGCTGAAAGATACTCCCGCTCCTCTCTTATTACGGGCTCTCCGGGAAGTGCGGCGCGGGGAACGGTCGTTGAGCCCGCAAATCCTGGCGCAACTCAAACAGGATGCGGCGCGGCGGGTAATGCAGGTGCCGCTGCGCAGAAACCTTTTGACGGCACGGGAGCGGGAAGTGATGAGGTTGCTTGCCGAAGGACGCACCGTCCGCGAAGCAGCTTCCAAACTCGGGCTCAGTGTCAAGACCGTCGAAGCGCATAAATTCAATCTGATGCGTAAGCTCGACATCCACAATAAGGCGCAGCTCGTGACCGCTGCGATTCAACAAAAAATCCTTCCCCTGCCAACGTTAATGTAGACAGACTCCAAGGTAGGTAAGTGCGCGCGAGTCAGAGATTACGCGCTGATATTAGGCGCTAGCTAGAGCTGCAAGCGTCGCCAAGTCGGGGATTTCAACGTCGGGCTTGCCCTCGGCCGCCCGCACTGCGCCAACTCCGGGACGAGCTGACTTCCGATTCACCCACACCGTCGAAATTCCAAGAGACTGCGCCGGAATCACGTCGTGATAGATGCTCTGCCCCGTATGCAGTAGATTCCCCGGCTCCAGCCCCAGCGTCGGTAACGTCAACTCAAAGTTATGAAGAGACGGTTTATAGCTTTGCGCCTGCTCGGCCGTGACGACGGCGTCAAATTCTATGTTGAGCTTTTTTCGCGTTCCTTCGAATAAATCGCCGTCAATGTTTGAGATGATCGCGATCCGGTAGCGCTTCTTGAGTTGGCGGAGCGCAGCGACCGTATCCGCAAACGGAGGCCATGACGGAACCGACTCACTGAGTGCATGCATGTCCGAGGAAGTGGGATCGAACCCTAGCCGGCCTGCAAAAGAACGCACCACAGACTGCAGAACTTTCCGGTAACTCTGGTATGGACCGCTTTCAGCTTCGGCCTCAAACTCTCCATGAAGCTCAAGGATGGTGGCGTCGGTGAGAACTCGATCGTGGCGCGCAAGCAACGCGCGGATGACAGGCAGAATTCCAGACTCCCAGTCAATGAGCGTGCCGTAGCAGTCGAAGCTGATGGTGGAGAAGCGAGAAAAGTCCATAAAGCATCATGTCGTCGGTCGCTAGTCGTTGGCAAAGCCGCGATCAGAGAACAAGTCCGAACGACCAGCGACTAATGACCAGCGGCTGCTCCTATCCTTTTTGCTCGCTGAACAAATCGACAGGTACACCGGCCTCGTTTGGGTGCTCGGGGTCGGCGGCGCTCGAACTCTGTGTCGTCGTTTCGTCAGCGTTCGTTTTCACCGGAGCTTTTTCCCCGCGCATGAATTTTTGCGCATCCAGCAATGGCCGTCCCAGTGACGCGTTATAGCTGGTCCAGGGTCCTTCAAGTTCCTTCTCTCGCTCGAAGTGGGCGCGCATGGCCTCCATTTTGGAATCCAGGTCGTCCAGATAATGCAGCATGAGCGCTTCCGGAAACATTGGCAGCTTCGGCGATCCGAAATCGTACTGCCCGTGATGGCTGATGATCAGATGTTCCAGAAGTGTCTTCAATTCCGGCGGAAAATCCGGCAATTGCGCCAGCTTCGCCTGTAGCATCTCCAACTCGATGATCATGTGGCCCAACAACTGGCCGCGAGTCGTGTAGGAAAACGAGCGATTGTAGGTCAGCTCCTGAATCTTTCCGATGTCGTGCAGAAACGCTCCGGTCAGCAGCAGGTCGCGGTTGATCTGCGGATAGTTGCGGCTGATCAGATCACAGGAACGGAAGAGCGAGACAACGTGATCGAGCAAGCCGCCTATATAGGCATGGTGGAGCGTCTTGGCGGCGGGCGCGTTGCGATAGCGCTCCGCGATCTCCGGATCCGCCATAAAGAGTTCCACCAGCGACTTCAAATGCGGATTCTGGAAAGTGGCAACGAAATCCGCCAGGTTTCGCCACAACTCGCCGATGTCTTTGTCCGTCTTCGGGAGATAGTCGGTGTAGTCGATCTCGGACTCTCCCATCCGTCGCAGCTTGTGAATCGTGAGCTGAAACCGGTTTTTGTACTTATTGATGAGGCCCTTGATCTTGAGGAAATCGTCCTGCTCGAACGAGTTGAGGAACTCCTCGACGTTGTCCCACATCTTGGCTTCGATCTGGCCAGTGCGGTCGCCTAGCGTCAGCGCCAGGTAAGGCTCGCCGTTTTTCTTGGGTTTCACCTGCTTCGACGCGACCACGAAGCTGGAAGTGATGACCTTATTTTCTTGCTGGGAACAATCGCAGATAAAAAACTCTTTCATGAGCCCCCACGAAATAGCTTGCCGCGTGCTGCGCCCGAAGGCGCATTTCCACTACTCAGGTACCGCATGCCCGCAGGCATGGCAGCTGATCTCCGCTCGCTAGCCTAAAACACTCCAAGCTTTTTCTTCTTTTTCAGGCTCTTCGAGGCGACTTCCTTGGCCGAGGTCTCGACCGGCTTGGTTTGTTTGGCGCTGGCTCCCGAGTCGACATATCCAGGCTTGATATCGATGAAGGCCTCTTCGCGCAGCGTCGTCATATAGGCACGCAGCGCAGGTTGCAGCTTCTGCATATACAGAGCATCCTGGATGCGCGGCTCAACTTCCTTCAATGTGGGAATACCCGCCATCTGGTGCTCGGTCACCTGCAGGATGACATACCCCTGCTTGGTGCGAATCACGTCCGTAACGTCGCCCGGCTTCAGCGCATAAACCTTGTCTTCCAGCTCCTTCGCAAGCGTGCCGCGTTTGAAGTAACTGAGATCGCCGCCGTCTTTCGCGGAGGGTCCATCGGAATTCTTCTTGGCCAGGTCTGAGAAGCTCGCTCCTTTGTGAATCTGGTCCAAAATGCCGTCGGCCTGCGACTTGGCGACGGCCAGCGCGGCTTCCATCTCTGCATCCGACGGTGCCGGGGGCTTGCCATCGAGGCCTGCAGGCTTAGCAGGCGGTTTCGGCGCAACCAGGATTTCGCTCAGGCGAACCTCTTCCGGACGCTCCATTTCCGCGCGGTGCTCGTCGTAAAACTTCTGCTCTTCTTCCTTGTTCATCGAGAGCTTCGAGCCGACCTCTTTTCCGATGACACTCTGGGTGATGATTCCATTGCGCATGTTCTGTTTGAATTCCTCGTAAGAAGCTCCCTGCGCTTGTGCCGCCTTCTCGAGATCTTCCATGGTCTCGAGTTTCATCTCCTTACGCATTTCGTCCAGTTTCTTGATCAGTTCTGTATCGCCGGTGATTCCAAGATCTTTTCCCTTCTGCAGCAGCAGTTGCTGGTCAATCAGGTCTCGCAGAATATCTCCCTGCCTTTGCGCAAATGCACGCTCGGCATCAATGGAATTCTGCTGCTCGACTTCCTGCTTGAGCTGGTCGCGGCTGCGAATGTACTCGGAGCGCGTGATGATCTCATTGTTTACGCGAGCGACAATCTCTTCGACCACGGAGTCCGCGGACAAAACTGTGGGAAGCAGCGTTGCATACGCAATCGCCAACAGAAAAGCGAATCTGGCTCTATTCATTGAGGCTCTCTTGCAACCTGGGTCAAACGACTGGGGTCAAACCCGGAGATGATTTTCTTGATATTTTACGCTCGAATCGCGCCGCGGCCAAACCGGACAGGACGTGAAAAGAGGTCGGCCCACAAAATTCACTGTTCTAGTTTGCCCGCATCAGCGTCAGCGCGGTCACGTCATTATGCTTCGGGATGGTATGCATGAAGCTCTGAACCTCTTCGAGGATGCGCTGAGATAAATCCCTGGCGGAAGGAGGTTTGGCCTGCATCACCTTCTTCACTCCCGCCAGGCCAAATTCGGAATGTTTGCTTTCCGCCTCGACCACTCCACGAGATACCACCGCAATCGAGCCCTTCGGCCCTAAGCCGACAATGCGGGCATCGGTAGGCGCCAGCGAAAACAGGCCGAGAGGCAGGCCGGTGGCCGGCAGTTCAACCACGCTTGCCTCATCCCGCAACAGACCGGGCGTGTGCCCGGCGTTCACATAGCACACCGTCCCAAGTTCCTCGTTGAAGCAACCGGCAAAAGCCGGACAACTGCGGACGCCTCCTGCCGCACGCATGATCTGGAGGTTCAAACGCCGCGAAAGCTCAATCATTGCTTCCGATTCGTTCAGTTCGGGAGCGGAGAAAATCTCCTCCGCGGAGGACAAAAAACAGCTGTGGGCCGCCTCCAGAACTGGTCTGCTCGTTTCACGTTTTCCTGCCACATCGAGCAGACCAAATAAGAACCGGTTGGGACTCACCCGCACAAACGTATGAAAGTCGCCCCCGGCCTGTGGAGAAAAAAAGGCCACGGCCAACGCTGCGCCCTGCAGCGCGGGTGTTTCGGTGTGAACGATCTCGGGAGTCTCCCCCGCTGGTGAGCTAAATAGCTTTGAGAGCAGCGCTTTCATGACCGGCGAAGGTAACACAATCCCCACGCCGGAGCAATGAACCGCATGTGCCAGCCGCCCCATGAAATGGCGCCAGCGCAAATCTCAACCTTTCAACAAGTTACGTACTGAAAGGCGCTGACTTGGGATAGTTCCTTATTTACCGTACCGGTCGGCAAGCCAACGGGTCATTTCGTCGCGGAGTTGATGATAGTCGGAGTGGATGGTGCTGCGCAGAGCGGCCTCGGTGGCACTGCCTTGCAACAATCGCTCGAGGATACGCTCGATGTCGCTCATTCCATAGGTGTCACGGATGTATTCCGCGGCAGCCAGCGACTCGGCATAGGCAGTGCTTGCTTCAGCACCGGAGAAACTCATAAAGCTGCCTTCGAGCATGTTGAAAGGGACTTCAGCTCCTGCCGAGAACAACTGCGAAAGTGCGTGTCCGTTGGATGCGCTCGACTTTCCTTCCTCCAATTGCGCGATGCCTTCATTCAGCCATGTGGGGCAGCGGTTGCTCGACATCTGCGAGACGAAGGAGTGCGTTAGCTCATGTTTGAGGACGCGGGCCAGTTCGGCCGTGATGCTGGCGACCCCGCTGACTGGAATACGCAGCTTACCGTCGTTGAGGGCGCCCGTCCATGAGGGTGCACGCGTTACATCGAAGAAAGCCTGCTGCGTATAGAGCGTGACTGCAATATTGTTGTGCGGCGAGTAGCCGAGATCGCGGACAAGGTCGTCATAGTCCGCGTCGAGCGTCGCCAGCAAATCGCGCCGAAAGCTTTCGGATGTGTCTTTCCCCTCGAAATGCAGGCTGAAGTGCATACTCTCGCGCTGCGAAAAATCCGATTCGGCTTTCGACTCCCTTTCAGCCCGCTCCAGATATTTGGTCACGGTGGCGTCAGGACGCAGCGCCAGCGATTTCTTCCAGGAGCGAACCGCATCCGGCGTGCGGTCAATGGCAAATTGAACGAATCCAAGCATGGCGAGCGCATCGGGCGAGTCGGGCGCGATGCGCGCGGCGTGCTCGGCATACGGCAGAGCCTGCGCGGATTCTCCGGTGCGCATCAATGTGGCAGCATAGTAGATCAGCAGAGTTGCATTGTCCGGCTGGAAGTGCAACGCCGATTCGTAATAGCGTTTCGCCTGCGGAAAGTTCCCATGCTCCGATTCGTGTTTGCCCGCCAGGAAGTACCCGGTGGCCGAAAGCTCGGCATTACCTTCTTGCACCACGGCTGCGAGCGCTTCGGGGTCCACTTTTCCCTCGCGAATAATCTTCTCGGTAACGTCGCCTTCATGGGTGAAGGTCGGAGCCGGCGGCGCGATATCCGGTACGGCCGCGGCAGCCCCGGAACCAGACCGGGCCGGAGCGGAGCCGCCCGAATCGATCCGCTCGACTGAAGATTTTGGGATAGCGTAAGTGTCTTCGCCGACATCATACTCAATGCGGTCCTTATTCGGATCTTCCCGGCTCTTTAATTCGCGAACATTGTCAGCCCAAATCGTGCGCCCATTCTTCAGATGAATGACGTCAGCGGGCGCAGAAAGAGCGGCCAGTAGCACTAAAATGGGGCAAAGGACTCGCACTTCGCTGATTCTAGCAACGGTAGCGCAGGGCTTCGTAGGTGACCAAGGTGCTGGGGTGATTAGTGTTAGTTAGGGTGCGTCGGACAATCTGGTTGGCATGCTGCCTGATCGCCACGGCGGCTTGGGCGCAATCGCCGCCCGATCCCCATTGCCCGCGAGCGACTGGCGATCTTTATGCCCGCATCCGTACCGTTGGATTAGATCCTGCGCGCGTCTACAACATCCGCGAAGCCTCCATTCACCGCCCGAATCTCAACCTCACCTTCGACGACGGGACTTTGGCCTTTACCGAGGACATCTGCGGCCGCATTACCGGCGCTTTCTTTGTTGGAGAAGGCGAGATTCTGCTCCAGCCTCCAGACCGCGTTGAGCGAGGATCGATGACCCTGTTTACCGGAATGGCCATCCTTGAAGAGCAGTTCACGTCCGCCTATCTCCGCTTTAATGACGATACGGCAGACCTTCTGAAGCCCTTCCTGGTTGCCCTCCCGGATGGCAGCGAGTTCGTGAATCAGTGGGACGAGATGAGTCGCGTCGGCGCGGCGTTTGATGCTCTGCGGTTATTCCTCGATTTCAGTCATTTCCTCCCCTCCAACACTGCGAAAGGTCCAGAGCGTAAGTTTTCCCCTTTGCTGCACGCGCATTTGGTCGGAAGCAAGCTCGGTGCTTTTGAGGTGTTCTGGGATGAGTCGACACTTGAACCTTTGTGGGCCGGACAAGCGCACTTGAAAGACGGCAACGAGTTCTTCGATATATGGACTTCGTTTGCGCCCGCTCCGTCCAGCGAAGCCGCGTCGACGCCTCCCGTAAATGACGTTTCGATTGCCGGGTTCAAGATTCAAGCATCGGTGGACCCGCCAACACAATTGCAGGCAACGACGGATGTGGACCTCCGGGTCCGCAAAGGCGGACAACGGACGCTCCTGCTCGAGTTGTCGCGCTACCTGAAAATTGATTCTCTCGCGATGGATGACCATCCCATTGATTTCATCCAGAATCCGGCGTTCGTAGGCACAGAACTCGAGCGCAAGGGAAACGATCTGGTGGCCGTTGTGCTCCCGGCAGAACTCAAGAGCGGTCAGGAACTCAAACTGCGCTTTCGTTATGCGGGCGATGTTTTATCGGCAGAGGGAAACGGATTGTTGTACGTCGGCGCCCGCGGCTCCTGGTACCCTAATTTTGGTCTGAGCCCGGCGCCATTCGACATGGAGTTTCGCTATCCCGCGATCTGGACCCTGGTCGCAACCGGAAAGCAGACTGCGCCTTCCGTTGCAGACCAGGCAAACGGAGAAAAAAATTCCCATTGGATCTCCGAGCGGCCCATTCCGGTCGCCGGTTTCAACCTTGGAAAGTATGTGCGGGCCGAAGCCAAGGCCGGCAATGTCCGCGTAGAGGCCTATGGCACAAGGGGAGTGGAGAAAACATTTCCAAAAGCGGCCCCGGAAGTGGTGAGTCCGCCAATAGTCCCCCCTTCCCGCCAAAGAGCAGGACAGTCATCGCCGATGGTGGTCACTCCGCCTCCTCCATCTCCGGCGCGCGACGTGCAGCAAGTTGCCAACCGGGCCGCCAAAGCAATTGCCAGTTTCTCGCAATGGTTTGGCCCGTTTCCCTATGGTTCCCTGGCTTTGACCCAACTGCCCGGCGATTTGAGCCAGGGATGGCCAAGCCTCGTGTTTCTCTCCAGCTTCGCTTTTCTCAGCCCACAAGAACAAATGGATCTGCATCTCGACCCCGTGATGAGGGAATTGGATAGTCAAGTGCTCGTTCATGAAACGGCCCACCAATGGTGGGGCGACCTCGTGCTCTGGAAGACCTACCACGACCAGTGGCTGGCGGAAGGTCTGGCGAACTATGCGTCCTTGCTCATGCTGGAGCAACAGAATCCAGCGCAGTTCCGGCAGGTGCTGGAGAAATACCGGCTCGATCTGGCCAGCAAGAACAAAGACGGCGAATGGCTGCGGGATGCGGGGCCCGTCACCCTCGGCCCCCGGCTGATCTCCTCGCATTTCCCGGGAGGTTACGACGCGATCAGCTACGAGCGTGGAACCTGGCTTTTTCACATGCTGCGCTCAATGTTCCTGGAACCCGAATCGGGATCTCATTCCCGCAAGGGGCTGAATCCTGACGAGCCGTTCTTTCGCGCTTTGCGTAAGGCGCGCGATCGCTATGCCGGAAAGAGCATGAGCACCCGTGATTTAATCCAGGTTTTCGAAGAGGAACTGCCGCGCCCACTTTGGTACAACAATCGTCACAAACTGGATTGGTTTGTGGACGGTTGGATCAACGGGACAGCGATGCCCGAGCTTTCAACGCGGGAAATTCGGATCACGGAGAAGTCTGGCGTGACTACTGTTTCGGGGTTCATCGTTCAAAGGGACGCGCCCGATGATCTTGTCACAGCCGTGCCTCTCTATGCAGAAACTGCCTCCAACGGATTGGTTTTTCTAGGCCAAGTGCTGGCGGACGGCCCCGAAACTTCCTTCCACCTGAGCGCGCCCAGCAATGTTCACAAGATTGTCATTGATCCCAAACAGACGATTCTGACTGCGCCGAAGTAAATCCTCACTCCTACCAACCTTGGTGCTGGGCGCTTCGCTGTCGCACAAGCCAACGAGGCTATTTGATTGCTTCTGGCCAAGGAGTTCCACCCGGTGTTGAACGAAAGCGAGAATCATATGACTCTACAATCGTGCACATTTCCGAGTAACACCGTCAGGCAGCGGACGGTCCTTCTGGTAGAGGATGAGCCTTTCGTCCGCGAGGCCACATGCAGCATCCTGGAAAGCGCAGGCTTTCAAGTCCTTCCCGCGGAAAACGCAGCCGATGCCATGGAGATCTATGGGGGATGCAATCGGCATATTGATCTCGTGATGACGGACATGGTATTGCTCGGTCGCACTGGCCGCCAATTGGCTGACGATCTGCGCCAACTTTCTCCCCAGCTGAAAGTGCTCGTCACTTCCGGTTATGGAAACGCCGAATACGCGACCGAAGAGCTTGCATCACAAATCTACTTCCTGGCAAAGCCCTACTCCAGACGCGGGTTGATCGAGAAGATTGAAAAGATTCTTGCCACGATGCCATTGGGCCGTGCTGCGGGGCAGGCTGGCTAGCACAGAACCCTAGCGTAAAACTGAAGATCCGTCATCGCCGAGAATCGGGCATCACTCGGGGCCGCCCAAAATCTCCTTCACATGTAATGTCCCATACCACACCTGAACCTGAAACCTGCACTCTCCGCTTCCCAGCCGTTTATAATTCCCGCTTCTGAGGAATGTTCATGAAACTAGCAGGACGGGTCGCGCTGGTCACGGGTGCGTCGCAGGGAATCGGCCGGGCCTGCGCGCTGGCCTTGGCGCGCGAAGGTGCAGGCATTGCGGTCGCAGCTCGTAATCAGCCGAAACTCGACGAACTGGTCGCGGAGATCATCACCGCAGGCGGAAGAGCCGCCGCATTCGTCATGGACGTAGGCGAAGAGGAGCAGGTGAAGGCGGGCATCAAATCGGCCCTCGGCCAGTTTGGCAAGATCGACATCCTTGTTAACAACGCTGGCATCACGCGAGATCAACTGGTCATGCGCATGAAGCGCGCGGATTGGGACTCGGTCCTCAATACCAACCTGACCTCCGCCTATCTCTGCGTCCAGCAGGTCATTCCCTCGATGCTCAAGCAGCGCTGGGGACGGATCATCAATATCACCAGCATCTTCGGACAGATGGGACAAGCGGGACAGGCGAACTACGCTGCGTCGAAAGCGGGATTGATCGGACTTACCATGGCGATCGCGCGCGAGGTCGCGTCCCGCAATATCACGTCCAACGCGATCGCTCCCGGCTTCATCGAGACCAACATGACGGCCGCGCTCAGCGAGGAGTTCAAGCAGAACGCAGTGAAGCAGATTCCGCTCGGGCGCGTCGGCTCTTCCGACGACATAGCGAACGCGGTCACCTTCCTGGCGTCCGACGATGCGGCATACATAACCGGACACGTTCTCAACGTGAACGGTGGAATGCTGATGGGATAGAGGAAAGTCAAAAGTAAGATTGCAGACGCAAAAACCAACCGCGCGATGACTGACGCGAGGTGACTGTTCAACTCGACCCGCTTACGTTGTCGTCGAGCTTAGTCCCAGCTTTTGCCCTTGCGCCATTTTTTCAGCAAAGTCGTTTGCGATCACGATCGAAAGCACCGCGTGCCAGGGAATCAGCAGGGCAGGACGGTCGGCGGCTGGGTCTTTCTTGCGTTCTTTCGTGTTGAGCTCGATCCACAGGCCTCGTTCGTCGGTGTCGTCCAGCACGTGGGCAAAGATGGTGTGGCCATCGTCGGGGGATTGAATCTCATCCGCCGGGCGATCACGAAGAAATAGCCTGATCGCTTGCAGATTCGCCCATGACTTCTTGACCACGATGGCGGTATCGGTGTTCTGCTTGAGCCGCATGTCTCCAGCGTAGTTGGCGGAATGCGGATCGGGCCGTGATTCGAGTCACGGCCCGATGTGAGAACAGTCGCCAGTCAACTCGTGCCTCAACTACACTTCGCCGCGAGTTTCAACATCCTCCACGCCTTGGCAAATCCGGCCGGACTTCACCATGAGCTCGCGGAGATTTTTCGCTCCTGTTCGTACGGAACATACACCGGTTCCCAGACATTTGCATCCAGTTCGCGATCGAGTTCAGCTTCGTCCGAAACCTGCGCTTGCCCGTCTCGAAGCGCCTGCCTCCCGACTGCTCTGGCAATCAGGCGTCCGAGTGAACGAGCCTCCGCAATGGGCGGAAGAAGGCTGCCTTGCTTATCCTTCAATGTAGGCAGATGGTTGATCAACTCTTGCGTGGCCGCTTGGATCATCGCATCCGTAACCCGTTTCGCTTTGGAAGCGAGAATCCCAAGAGCCAGACCGGGAAATATGTAGGAGTTGTTCGTTTGGGTGATGCAGACTTTTTTGCCGGCTACGTTGGCTGGCTCGAACGGGCTGCCGGTGCCGATGAGTGCGCGCCCCTCGGTCCAGTCCATCAGGTCCTGGGGTGTCGCTTCGCTCCGCGAAGTAGGATTCGAAAGCGGGAAAATGACCGGACGAGAAGTGTGCTTGGCCATTTCACGCACTGCTTGTTCGGTGAACGCTCCGGGTTGGCCTGAAACTCCGATGAGGATAGACGGCTTCGCGTTCCGGACCACATCGAACAGAGTGATCTCTGCGTCAGGTTGTTGTCTCCAGCTTCGAACTTCTGACTCCTTGCGGGCGTATGGCAATTGCTCGGGACGCGCATCCTTCGTCGTCTCTGTGATCAGGCCGTAGCGATCGATCGCATAGAAGCGCCCGCGCGCTTCTTCCGGTGACAGGCCCTTATCCTGCATGAACTGTGCCAGAAGATTGGTGATCCCCAAGCCCGCGCTTCCGAAGCCGACCACGGCGACTCTCTGCTTCTCTACAGACACGCCGGTTACGTTCATTGCGGAGATGACGGTTGCAGTCGCCACGGCCGCAGTCCCCTGAATATCGTCGTTGAAAGTGCAGACTTGGTCCCTGTACCTGGCCAGAAAACGCGCTGCATTTGTGCCGGCAAAGTCTTCCCATTGGAGCAGAATGTGCGGCCAGCGTTTCTTTACGGCCTGAACGAATTCATCAACGAACGCATCGTATTCTTTACCGCGAACTCGATGATGTCTCCACCCGATATAAATGGCACTTTTCAATCTGTCTTCGTTGTCCGTGCCCACGTCGAGCAGGATCGGGAGGCAGTGCTCGGGATGAATACCGCCCAGCGCGGTATAGAGTGCCATCTTCCCGATCGGGATGCCCATTCCCCCGGCCCCCTGATCGCCCAGCCCGAGGATTCGTTCTCCATCGCTGACGACGATGCATTTAACATTGTCGTAATGCGGATGGCTCAGGATCTGGGCGATACGGTCTTTATTCGGATAGCTGAGAAAAAGCCCCCGCGGTTTTCGCCAGATTTCGCTGAACCGTTGGCAGCCCTCGCCCACCGTCGGCGTGTACACCAGCGGTAACATCTCCTCCACGTTGCGAACCAGAAGCGCATAAAACAGTGTCTCGTTGGTATCTTGCAAATCTCGGAGCAGGCTGTACTTGGCGAAGGGAGTGGGCTGCTCAGAGAGCGCCTGCTTCCGGCGCTCGATCTGTTCGTCCAGAGTTCCTACATGCGGCGGCAACAAACCGTGAAGGTGAAAGAGGTCGCGTTCATAGTCGGTAAAGGCCGTTCCTTTATTCCAGCGCGGAGAATTGATGAGGTCATACCCCTCAAGGGAAATGGGAAGCGTTCGTCCCTTGACGCGGGTTTTTGATCCTTCGTTCACCTCACCCTCCCCTGAGCTCTCACGTTTATGAGTCTTGACGTTCGCTAAAACCATGGTATCAAAGCAGCTTCCGCCGTGAAGAACCGTCGGCAAGTTTCAGCTCAGTGGTGATGTTCATCACATCATTCGTCTGCCGGACGGTAAGAGAATTAACAACGATGCCCACAAAGGATGGGAGGCCGTGGATTGTATTCACTGCGTCCAACGCTGCCTCCAACTAAGCTGCGTCTGCGGAAAGAGAAGGTGAACCTATGAGTCTCAGTCAGCTAGCCCGGTCCATTAGGGAGTCGGCCACTCTCAAGCTCAATGAAACGGCTGCCCTGCTGCGCGAGAAAGGCGAGCCCGTCATTCATCTGGGCGGCGGAGAACCGAAGAGCAAGTGCCCCGTCGATGCGGTCATTAGCTGCGCGGCAGTGCTGAATACAGGAGAAATCCGGTACACAGCGCCCGACGGAATTCCTGCCTTGAAGAAGGCCATCATCCATTACACCGAGGAGCACTACAAGAAGCTGGTCTCGGCCAAGAATGTGATTGCCTCGGGCGGAGCCAAGCAGGCCCTCATGGTGCTTCTGCACGCGCTCCTTGATCCCAAGGAAGAAGTGATCTTCCCGGCACCCTACTGGGTGAGCTATCCGGAGATGGTGAAGCTCGCGGGCGGCGTGCCCGTTCCGGTGACTGCCGAAGACGGAACCTTCTTTCCCACCGTCAAGGAAATTACGGACGTCGTCAACTCCTACACCAAGGCCATTATTCTGAACAGTCCCAACAATCCCTCCGGAGCAATGTATTCGAAGGACTTCGTGCAGGAGATGGTCGAGTACTGCGAGAAAAAGGGCATCTATCTGATCATGGACGACATTTACAACCGGCTCGTCTTCGACGGCAAGACCGCGCCGATCTGTTACGAATTTGCCAAGGCGCCGCTGGAGGAATCGAAGCTGGTCGTGATCAACGGTGTGTCCAAGATGTACGCGATGACTGGCTTTCGCATCGGCTGGGCCATTGCCAGTAAGCCGCTGGTCGAAGCGATGGCGACGATTCAGTCGCAACAGACCTCCGGACCCTCCGCACCTGGCCAATGGGCCGCTGTGGGCGCGCTCAATGGCGTGCAGTCGACCGTGGACGGCCTGCGCGTCACTCTGGAAAACAACCGCAATATCATGATGGACCGCCTCAGAGCCTTCGATGGTGTGAAGATCTACCAGCCCGAGGGTACCTTCTATTGTTTCCCGGACTTCAGCGCCTACATGAGAGATTCGCAAAAGCTGTCGAACTTTCTGCTCGACAAAGTGCGCGTAGTTACCGTGCCCGGCAAGGAGTTTGGCTTCGAAGGGCATCTGCGGCTCAGCTATTGCGGGGCCGTTCGCGACATAACCGAAGGTCTGGATCGCATTAAATGGGCGCTGGACACCAATTCAGCGAACGAACTCTATCTGGGCGACCGCAAACTGGTGAGGGAGTGGGTATGAACATCTATCTCGACGTCCAATCTCCCGCAGTGAAGGAGGCCGGAAAACTGGCCTCGAGTTACGGCCTGCAGAATCACGGATTGGTGAACCTGCGGCGCGCGTATTGGAACTTGCCCACCCCCGCACTTTACGAGGAGAGTATTTTCCGCTCCGAGGGAAGCCTGTCTCACCTCGGTCCGCTCGTGGTCGACACCGGTAAACATACGGCGCGGGCTGCGGCCGATAAGTTCGTCGTTCGCGAGCAGTCTACCGAAGATAAAATCTGGTGGGGCCAGTACAATCGTCCCTTCACCGGCGAGAGTTTCAGCGCACTCCTCACGCGTTTGCAAGGTTATCTGCAGGGCCGTGACGTATTTGTCCAGGACTGCTATGCGGGCGCCGATCCCGAATACAGCCTGCCGATCCGCATCATTACCCAGAAGGCATGGCACAGTCTGTTTGCCCGGACAATGTTTCTGAAAATCCGCAGCCACGACGCGCTGCAACGCCACATCCCGGAATTCACCGTGATTGCGGCGCCTTCGTTCCAGGCCTCGCCCATGGTCGACGGTACGCGCACCGAAACATTCATCATCATCAATTTCCGCGAGCGCCTGGCGATTATTGGAGGCACAAATTACGCCGGCGAAATCAAGAA
>Ga0187875_10000627_pt1 | contig 28682 bp, 23 predicted proteins | sample June2016WEW_17_1_2_FD_132978 | JGI IMG/M metagenome (GOLD analysis project Ga0187875, IMG submission 132978) | Peatland microbial communities from SPRUCE experiment site at the Marcell Experimental Forest, Minnesota, USA - June2016WEW_17_10 | ecosystem: Environmental > Terrestrial > Soil >...
GAAAGCCTCGGTGATTAAGTGGGCCGATCAAATATCAGCCGACCGTCACGTCGATCAGGTCCCCCAGTTTAAGCAGATTCCTTAACGTCCAGCAAGCGAACGCAGCCTTGCCGAAAGCACACGAAGAACTTGAGGACATCGTGGGTCACCAGGTCCATTTCGACTCCACTGCGCAAGCCTGAAAACTCAACCGTCTCCCGTTTTGGCAGTAGACCTACGGCTTCTGTCGCTGGCAGAATATGCGCGCCGCGTAAGTCGTAGTCTGAATCTGGTGACGGGAATCCGTAGAGGTGTGCCCCGCTCACCGTCGCAAACAAAAGTGGATACGGATGGCGAGCCACCTCGGCCCGTAACAGTTCGTAGTCGATCATGGGCCGTACTCCGGTAGAGCAGCGGCCCGGCGAGCGCGAATCAAGAACTCATTGGCGCGCTCGTAGTCGGGGTGTTCCGGCAGCGGTGTTGATTTGAGAGCCTCATCGAGTTCTTTGTGGAGCGCGAGCCGCCAGCGCTCAACCTCGTCCCAAGGCACGTCGCCTCGGCGTATGGCGAGGAGCCGGTCCCGGTACTCGTCCACCCGGAGCGGAACGAAGCCATGCCTCAAGACGACGACACCGGAAAGCAGCAGGCGAATCAGATGCATCACGTGTTTCCACCTTATCTCGCCGTGATTCCGAAGATCTTGTTCCAGCTTCTTGAATTGCGAGAGCACGTACGAGTTGTACGTGCGATGGACGTATTGCGAGAGAAATATAGGCCGCAAGTCAATCAGTTCCTGCGCCAGTGGCGTGCACATCTCCACGAGCGGCGAGTAGAAACATTCCAGGACGTTCGGATTCGCCTTCAGAGCGAGTCGGACGAACTTCTCGATTTCCCAGTAGACCTCTTCGTTGTCCGTTTCCAGTTGCTCGGGGACTCCGGCCAGCGACCATTCGAGGTCGGCAGGCGGCAGGTAGAAACCGCGCCGGTCCATGTCGGATCCTTCTTGAGTCAGCCCATATGCGGTGGAGCCGACGACACAACGATAGATCACGAACCGATACAGATCTGAGGCGTCCGGTCCGCCTGGCACTTCGTCCTGCACGTGTTTGAAGATCGTGAGGTCGGTGCGGCGAAAGCTCTCTTCAGGACTGTCGGCAAATCGGACGCGATAGCTGTGCTCCGGAGCGCTCGGCGCGTGGGCGACGATGCCGACGCGTCCGCCCGGCCGCGTCAGGACCTTGGTGCCTTCCGGAATGACAAGATGAACCTGCTTTTCGCGTTCCAAGCTCTGTCCCATCTCTGAGCTTACGATGTCGAAGTCAGTCGCGTCTTGGACCGACCGCCTCAGGACTGCGCATCGGCTGTCGTGTAGACCGCGATCATCTCGATCGGCCCCACCAGATGTCGATTGAACTCTTCAAGATCGTCAGCGGGAATCCAGTACTCCTGATGGACACTCGCGCCGACCGTACGAACCTCATAACGTGTCAGGAAGTCGGCGTCCACCTGGAACCGTAGAACATAGCCGGTCCCGCCATCCTTCGTATTCCAGTCGCGCGCAATCTGAGTAGCGTACACCTCGTTCAGAACCGGGTAGAAGAACGGCTGGTCGGGTAGGCGCGGCGGAAAGGCCTTCCACCCGCTTTCTCGAACCAGCGCCAGCTCTCGCTCTCCGGTCGGCCGAAAAAGCGTCTCTGCGCCCGCTGCCGACATCGTCGATTGACCTTCTTCCATAGCGCCCCCATGATCTACTGGCTGAAACGGTAGAACTGAGCTGGCTTGCGGCCCGTACGCTGCCATTCCTTTGTCGGTTTCACGATCCCCTTTTGGATGATTTTGCGACGGAAGTTCCTTTTGTCAAGATTCTCGCCAAGAATGGCTTCATGCACCAACTGGAGTTCGGTAAGTGTGAACTTGTCCGGCAGCAGTTCGAATCCGACGTTGGTGTAGTCCAGCTTGTTCCGAATGCGCTGATGCGCGTACTCCACGATCTTGCGATGATCGAACGCTAATGCAGGCAGATCGGCGATCGGGAACCACGCGGCATCCGAGGCGTCGGTTCCGGCGCGAAGCACCTGAGTGTCCGGCGCCAGGGCATAGTACGCGACTGTGATGACGCGACCGCGAGGATCCCGCTTCGGCTCACCGAATGTGTAAAGCTGTTCGAGGTACACCTTCTCGACGCCGGTCTCCTCGCGGAGTTCCCGGGTCGCTGCCGCATCGAGAGATTCCTCTTCCCGGACGAAGCCGCCGGGAAGCGCATAGCGATTCTCGTATGGTCTTGCGAGCCGTCGGATCAGTAGAAGGTGAAGTTGGCGATCGCGGATCGTAAAGAGGACGATATCAACGGTCACGAGTAGCTTCGTCATAGTAGTTGTTTCACGCGACGACCAGGTTCGCTGTCTCCGGCGCGATGCGGATGTTTGCGATGGCGCCGGAGTTAAAGTCCAAATGGTCTGCCTCTATGCCGTCAGAGAAGATGACCCCACCCACCGGCATTTGCGATTCCAGAGCAAGCGGCGCGCTGGGTAAAACGGTCCCGGCGACGATCGCGGCCTGCGAGTGCCGGCTGACGAACGGTTCGCGAACGACAAAGAGAAGGCGCTTCTCTTCCCACTCCATTCGGACCGGTCTCACTGGCGCACCCCCGAGAAAGGAGAGGATACCAGAGGTCTCGTTGAAGATGGACGACAGCCATCCTGTGCTGCCGGCGCCCGTGGACACTATGATTCCGCTGGATGAGTGATTCTCCCGCCGATCGCCGAACCGGATGCGGTAGCGGGCGGAAACATGCGTGCTGGCCCCGATGAACAGATCGTTGAAGGCGAGCAGGCGCTGTCCGTCCTTCAGTTTTGCCTCTGCCAGCGTCACCGCGCGCAGTCGCGCGTTGCCTGCAAGCGTTCGTTCCAGGTTCGGTCGGAGGTCGAGCGGTTGAAATGGCAGAAGAATCCCATCGAACCGCTCGACATCCGGATTGACCGCCAAAATTGGCTGTCCGCTCACATACTTGGCGGTGTTTGCGACCAGGCCATCCTGACCCAACGTGACGACTATGTCGTTCGTCGAAAAGACGTAGGTCGGCACCAGCGTTCGATCCATGACTTGGATCTTCAGCCCGACCTCAATCGAACGGCGCACCGATTCCAGTGATCGCCGATACGCATCATGTTCGAGCACGTAGGCGGAGAAGTCTCCGCCCGCGTGCTCGATGTAGAACTTCGCCTGTGCCTGCGTGTTGAAGCGCTCGATCAACTCTTCGAGGCGTGTCTTGCGTGTCACCAGTACAATCTTCTCGAACACGCTCTCACCCCCGCTGCGCAGTAGCCCCGATCAAGGTGCGCAGCAGGTCGGGTGAAATATTGAGTTCACCGATCTTCTGCGCGTTGCTGGCCAGTTCCTGGAATGCCATGGCGATCGTATTCCGCGCATCGCCGCCCTGGGGATTGAGCATCATCAGCATGCGCCAGTCCAGCCCCTGCACCGGTGCGATCACTGCTTTCAATGAATACGCCCGGCTGTCTGCTTCTTTGCGTTCATTCTCCGTCTTCTGGTCGGTAAGAGCGGCGCGCTGCTTCTCCAGGGCGATTTCCGCTTCGAGTTCGCGCTCGTGCAGCTCTCGCTGTTTGGCCTGAACCAACAGCTCGGTCTGGAGCTCGTTTTCCTTGATGCGGCGCTCCTGCTCGATGGCCGCATTGCGGCGCGTGTAGACTGCCTCGTCTGCGTGCCGATTGAGAGCCTCACGCGCTTCAGCTTCAAGCGCTTTCGCCATCTCAGGGGTCGGTTTCAACGAGAGAATTGCGAGGTTGAGGATTTCAACCCCAAGCTGTACGACCTCAGGGCTGACCTTGAGCTGCTCAAGCACCCGGACTGTGAGCGCATCGCCGTGCACGAGTGCCTCACGAAGCGGCAACCCCTGAATTTCGGCGCGGACCAGAGTCTGTAATCCGTATACAAGCCGCTCCGGGAGTTTCTGATACTGGTCGCTTGCGTACCGGCCCCTTGCATCCAGAGTGAAGTCCAGCATCGCGGCAGCCTTCTTTGGATCCATGATGCGGTACGTCATCTGCCCCTGCACGGTCAACGCCTGAAAATCGACCGTGGGTTCATTGAAAACAAACGGGATGTTCGCGCTGGCAAGGGGAACGGAAACAATACTGGACGCAGGAACGAAATAGAAGAACGAAAGGCCGGCTCCTTCGCGTGTCAGCTTCCCTCGGGAGAAGTGAAGGACATAGTCGGTGGGATTCGCCTTACGATAGCTGATGCCTAACATACTGTTGCCTCCGTTAGTGTCTCTACAACACCATTATGGTGTCACTATGACACCAATGTCAAGGGATACCTCTAGAAAATGTGAGATCGTCAACGTAAGTTGCCGGTGGGAGGCATTCATGCGCTCAGTAACGGAGATTCCAAGGAAGCTAATCTTGCACAGGCGGTCCAGCGGAAGTTCCCACAGTTGCCGCCCTCACTTAAACCAGGTTGGCCGCCAATTCGTCCTTCGAAATTCCGAGAATCATTGCCCCCTGCCTTCTATCTGGAGGTTCTCCATTGGCCGCGCTTGTACTTCGTCTCCGCCACAATCCGGCGCATCAAGGCCTGCCGCTCCGCATCATCCGTGAAGAAGCGCCGCCCGAGGGGTTGACTTGGGCCCTCCACGTTCCACGGCGTCATTCTAGATTCAACTCCAGTGCGGACGTCACGGGCTTGTCCACAAAGCGATGGCTGCCCAGGCCTATACCCGACGGTGCCTCCGGCGGGTGCCTCTCGGGTTGGAGAGTTTCAGGAAATTCCGAGATCATTTCCCCCCGTTCCAGGAGTTGGTCATGACGGACGTTTGGCCGATACCATATCCTTGGTCGGTCGCCGCGAGCACCGCATAGGACGAATGAGGCGTGTGGGGTTGTGCCGGAACAAGGAAGGAGCGGTGGCACTTTGACGAAGAGGCCGCGGTCCAAACTAGTTGTTGGGGCTGTGGGGACTTTTGTGGGTACTGTGCTTCAAAATGGCGGCAAAAGCCGAGCAATTCTGCTGTCAACACAAGGTCGAGTTCTGCCTGTAAGCACTTGATACCGAGCAGCTAAGCGCAATCCCGAGCAAAGCTGCAAGCGCCTGCCAACTAGCTGTTAACCGAAGGGTTGTAGGTTCGAGTCCTACCTGAGGAGCCAAACCACATGATATCAATGGCTTACAAAGACCAATCGATTGCAGCTAGACTGCCGGGGACGGTTTCTGTACGCCGAAAACCCCGTGTAAGCCTTTGATCCCAGGTACCAATCACCTTTCGGTTTCCTGCCGAATGCCCGCCTGTGGCACCTCACGTAAGTCCTTATTGTGGAGACGGTTGCGGAACCGAGTAAAGTCCGAATCTCACTTTGCCTATTTCTTGCCTATTTCCCGCATCGCGAGCGTCCAGTGCTGAAATGGGAATGGGTGGAATTGCAGAGGGCAGAAGAGCCGGAATCCTTGGTGGCGTTGGCAGCGAGAGCGGCATGAATGCTAAGGAATCCAACGTTTCGGAACGTTGTCACAACGCTAATTCGGCGGGACGGAGTATTTGCGGAGGACACGGGTCCGGCAATTATTGAAATCATGCAATTTCGCAAGCTGTAACAGAATCCGGCTTTTGCTTCCTGCACCTTTCCTCGAAAACGACCTGCTGCCTGATTGTCAGCGGGGCGAGGACTCCAGAAAGAGGCGCGGAGCTCGGGCGGCGGTAACATAGGGCCGCCATTCGAACTCCCTGCTTCACACGCTCTGAGCGAAGGCTCGAAAGCGTAAGACCGAGTAGACGCAGCACGGCAGCCCCGTTCGGTTGGATGTATCGTGAGAGTGTGGAACCTGTGCCGCCACAATCCGCGTCCCGCGATGTTCTGGCAATTCCTTCTACTAGCGATCAGACGCCGGAACTGGACACGGTTCAGGAACCGGAGTTGCGCCTGAGGGAGCTATCTGGCCTGACGATCGACGAGTTGTGGCGGGAAGCGAATGCCGAGTCCGTTGGTCTTGGCAAGGGCGAACTAGCGAGTGCGCTGCTCGCGATCGGCGTAAAGTGCAACTATGGACTGGCCCCTGGAGTTGGGGCCACGCGGTCACAAATTGGCACGTTCTGGCGCACACTTCAACTGCGAGACCTGGCTCTGGCGCAGTCCTGCGCCCTCGGTCGCGACGTTGCCTGGCGGCAGTTCCTGGCGCGCTATCGGGAGCCGCTAACGCAAGCCGCGATCGCGATCACGAGATCGGCGGCTGTTGGGCTGGAACTAGCCGATTCGATCTATTCCGAGATGTTCGGCCTCAGCGAGCGCGATGGACAACGCCGGTGCCCGCTCGCCTCATACTCCGGGCGCGGGTCGCTGATGGGGTTCCTGCGTGCGACACTCGCTCAGCGGAATGCCGGCCAGCACCGGCATGCCAATCGCGAGACTCCCCTGGAAGTTGAAGCGCTCGTCGCCGCGCCTCCGGCTCCCATTGCCTCGCTCGATGTACTCTCGCGTCTCGGCGACTCGGTGACAACCGCGCTGCGCTCGCTGACGGCGGAGGAGCGTTTCCTGCTTTCGGCGTGGTTTCTCGATCGGCGTACTTTGGCTGAGATTGCCCAGCTCATGCGGGTGCATGAATCGACAATGTGCCGCAGAATCAAGCGCCTGACTTCCAGCCTCCGCAAAAGCCTCCTCAGGAGCTTGCGGGAGTCCGGGATGAGCAGTCAAGCTGCGGAAGAGGCTCTCGGCACCGACCCGCGCGATCTCGACATTGATATTCGAAAGTTGTTGCAAGGTTCCGCACCTGATGCATTCCTTCAACAGGGAGAAGCACGGGAGGTGAAACAAGTATGACCGGACACATTCATCCCGGACCTCACCCTAACGCCGATTCGCTCAGCGCTTTCCTTGAAGGCGTGTTATCCGAGCATGAGCGTGCCGAGTGTCTGGCGCATTTTGCCGAGTGCCCCGAGTGCCGGGAAGCAGTTTTTTTGGCCCAGCAGCCTCCGCCCGCTCCGGTTGCGGCGAATCCGATTCGCGTGTGGGGGCGCTGGTTTGCGCCGATTCCCGTCCTCAGTGGTGTGCTGGTTGCGAGTGCGCTTGTCCTTGGCGTATGGTTATACGTGCACCGCTCGCCTGCGGCGCCAACCCAGTATGCGATGGTGCGCAATCCGGCGCAGCCAAAGTTAGCGGCGCCTGCGCCGACCATCCGGCAGCCAGAACTCAAGCAGTCACCCGCTGCTGCGAGGGAAAAACCCGAGTTTCGCCCTCCAGCTCAACGGGAAACAGCTGCGAAGTCACCTAGCGGCAGCGCCAAATCGGGGACGGCTGACAAGCTGGCCCAGCCACTTCCCGCGCCAACCCCTTCCCCACCCCCGATGCGCCCCGCGGAGTCGCCCACGGTCTTAAGCGGGGGGGCTCTCCGGCTCAGCATCGAGCATGATCAGGGGACGGACAGCGACCTTGCCCAGCGCGCGGCTGGTTCAATCGCCGGCACCGTAGCCGACAAGTCAGGCGCCGTTATTCCCGGCGCAAAAGTGACGGTGAAGAACGAAGCCAACAATAGCACCATCGACGGAGTTACCAACGGCTCCGGTGTCTTCAGCTTCCCGGCGATTCCGCCCGGCAGTTACACGGCGACGATTGCCGCTCCGGGGCTCCAGACCTATGAGCTCCAACACATCGTCGTAACGCAGGGCGCCGCGGTCGGCATTCCGACCATCCCCTTGCAGGTTGCCACAACCGCCGAGGCGATCGAAATCGTCGCGGCGGGCGACGTGGCTATGCCCATCGACTCGCCGCAAGCCAGCCAGACGCTGAACCAGAACATGATCAGAGATCTTGCGATCGTCGGCCGCGATGCGGCTGAGCTGATGAAGATTATGCCGGGCACGGCCATGGCCGGCGTTCCACCCCCGCCGCCCCGGACGGCCGTCACGACCGGACCGCCCCCGCCGACCCTCACCACCGTCACGATAGGCAAATGCAAGCTCACCGTGGATCTTTCCGGTGCGCTCGTCTTAAGTCGGGACGCGGGAAGGCATTGGAAAGCCGTCAAGCCTCTCTGGCAGGGTAAGGTGGCAAGGCTAGCCATCGCGAACGAACAGGCTGCCGCGGCCGGTCTTGGGTTCTTTCAACTCACCACGGAGTCCGGGTCCGTCTGGCTCAGCCGGGACGGCACTCACTGGTACTCGGTTCCCGCGCAGCACTGACCCCGCACTCGAAAGAACTCTTAAATTCTTCCTGCAAGATTCGCATAGTCCCTCATTCTCAGTCATAGAGCGCCCAGGTTCATATCGCAAATGGCGCCAGGTGCTGGAGGCTCGCTATGAATATCTATCGTGGACTGTCGTTCTTCCTGACCGGGGCGTTGGTAATTGGCTCTGTCGCTGGGTTGGCGTCTTTCTCGCCAACCGAGGCGGCGAGCGGCGATTCGATGGCTGCCACTTACGCGCACGGCACGCTATACGTCTCCATTCCGTACGATGCGGCTCGCCGCGGGGCGGGCGATCTAGTCGTTGAAGTTCTCGACCCTGAGGACGCGGCCGTCGGGCGCTTCGACTGGCAGGTACATGTCGGCGCGGGGCGGGGATTGTGGAAGCACGATCTCCAGCTTCCGAGGACACTCGCCATCGAGGACCTGGTGTGGCACCGTCTGCACTACCGATTCACTTACAAAGGCGAAGACGCCCCCGCGATGCAGGGAATCGCGTCGATTTCGAAGATTCTTCACATACCGGTGGTTCACGTGCTGGGCCAGCAATCGTACCTGAGTGGAGCGGCCGCGGCTGTGCGGCTGATCGTCACCGATGCAAACGATGAACTCATCGCGAACCCCGGAACGGTGCGAATTGAGTTACTCGCGTCAGGACAAGCGACTCATCTTCTCTACACGGGGCGGCTGAACCAGCGAGGCACGACGGAGGCGCAGTTTCGCTTCCCCAACGGCCTCGAAGGGAACTACTCTTTGCGCTACACCGTCGACACTGGGATCGGACCAGCGGAGTATACACAAGCCATTCGCGTGGATGACAAGGTCTCCATTCTCCTCACCACCGAGAAGCCCATCTATCAACCCAGCCAGACCATTCACGTGCGCGCACTGGCGCTCGATCGATCAAATCGTCAGGCCAGCGCCGGCCGCAAGCTGACGTTCGAGCTGGAGGATTCGCGCGGCAACAAAGTGTTCAGGAAGATCACCGAGACAGATCAGTACGGGATTGCATCTGCGGAATTCAGTCTGGCCGATGAAGTCAATCTGGGCACGTATCATCTGCGTGCGCTGATGGACGAGACTGAAGGCAGCCCGCGCAACACGGCGGAGATAGCACTGCAAGTCGAGCGCTACGTGCTGCCGAAGTTCAAGGTGGCTGTAGACATTGCCGGGAAAGACGCGAAAGCGAAGCGCGGGTACCGGCCCGGCGACCATGTGACGGGAAGCGTCCGCGCCAACTACTTCTTCGGCAAACCGGTGGACCACGCTGAAATTACGGTCAAGGCATCGGCCATGGACGTCGCGCTATTTGAGGCAGGGACTTCGCGAGGAGCTACCGACTCCGACGGTGCCTTTCGATTCGACATCCTCCTGCCCAGTTTCTTCGCCGGTCGCCCGCTGAGCCAGGGCGCGGCTCGCGTGCTGATTGAGGCGACGGTGAAAGACAACGCCGGACATAGCGAGACGCGAGGCGAACCGATTATCGTAAGCGACTATCCGCTCCTCATCATGGCGGTGCCGGAAGGCGGCACGTTGATTCCGGGCCTCGAAAACCAGGTCTTCATTCTGACTTCGTATCCGGACGGTACGCCGGCTCAAACCGACATTCGCGTCCATGCTCCAGGAAATGCCGACCGGACTGCGCACACCGACACGGGCGGAGTTGCCGTAGTTCCAGTGCGTGGCAACAGCGGAGATATGACGTTAGATGTCGAGGCCCTCGATGGCGAGGGAAACCGCGCGAAGAGTTCCGTTTCACTGCAATTCCGTTCGGGCATGGACCAGATTCTGCTGCGAACAGAACGCGCCGTCTATCGTGCCGGAGAGCGTATTCGGCTACAAGTCTTGTCGACGAAGCAAAGCGGAAGCGCCTATGTCGATGTCATCAAGGACGGGCAGACCGCCGCCACACGCGACGTTGACATCGTGAACGGACGGGCGGAATTAACTCTGGAAGCCACGCCGGAACTGGCGGGCACCATCGATTTCAACGCCTACCTATTCAGCCGCGACGCCCGCCCCGTGGGCGATCACCGGTTGGTGTTCGTGCAGCCCGCCGACGAACTCCGGATCGAAACGGCGCTGGACTCAGCGGTCTATCAGCCCGGAGGCGAAGCGCACATCGGCTTTCGTGTGACCAATACGCGAGGCGAAGGCGTACAGGCGGCCCTTGGCTTGCAAATTGTCGACGAGGCCGTGTTTGCACTGGCGGAGAAACAGCCGGGATTCGCGAAGGTGTTCTTTTACCTGGAACAGGAAGCCCTGAGACCGCGTTACGAAATCCACTCGATCGCTTTGCCCGATGCGATTTCATCGAACGAGCCGGCGCAATCGAGCCAGCGGGACCGCGCGGCGCGAGCGCTGTTCTCCGCCACGGAGCTTGTGAATACGAACAAGGCGGAGTTGGAGTTCGGCCGCACCGTGCCGCGGACGAAATACGCGGAGTATGCGGCGCGGTATCAGAAGAGATTCTATAACCAGGTCAGCCAGCTCGCGGAGGCACTGACACATGCCTACGGGGAGGACTTGGGGGAGTGCGACCTGTCTCAGTTGATTGCCGGACTGCCGAGTGAGAACGGGACGATGTTGATCGATCCGTGGGGCAACAAGCTCCGCATCCAGGATACGGGTCCGGTTCGATACTCCACATATCTTTTTCTGCGAAGCGCAGGACCGGATGGGCAATTCAACACCGCGGATGACCTGGTCGCGACGCTTCTGCTTACCGGTTGCGCAGTGCCCGGGCTTCCTGGCTCCGGAACCGAGCACGGCCGCGGACCATTCACCAGCCTGGCCCAGCGCGCGGCCGGTTCAATCGCCGGCACCGTAGCCGACAAGTCAGGCGCCGTTATTCCCGGCGCAAAAGTGACGGTGAAGAACGAAGCCAACAATAACACCTTCAATGGCGTAACCAGTGGCTCCGGTATCTTCAGCTTCCCGACGATTCTGCCCGGCAGCTACACGGTGACGATTTCAGCACCGGGTCTTCAAACCTATGAGATCCAGCACATCGTGGTGACCCCGGGCGCCGCGGTCGGCATTCCGACCGTCACGCTGCAGGTCGCCGCGACGGCCGAGCAGATCGAAATCGTCGCGGCAGGCGACGTGGCTGTTCCCATCGACGCGCCGCAAGCCGGCCAGACGCTGAACCAGAACATGATCAGAGATCTTGCGATCGTCGGCCGCGATGCGGCTGAGCTTATGAAGATCATGCCGGGCATGGCAATGCTGGCAAAGGCCAAGGCTGGCGGAGCAGTTCCATCGGCGCCGCCTCCATCGCCGGAGACGCATGTGCGCTCGTGGTTTCCGGAAGCTCTTTACATTGCTCCGGAGATTATTACGGACCGCACCGGCCGAGCCAGCATTACGGTTCCGATTGCGGATAACATCACCACATGGCGCATGGCCATGCTCGCATCCACGACGCGCGGCGCCCTGGGTAGCGGGACCTCGAGCCTCAAGGTCTTCCAGGACTTCTTCGTAGACCTGGATTTGCCTGTCACCCTGACGCAGGGCGACCAGGTTTCCATTCCCGTGGCCGTCTACAACTACTCCGGCTCGCGCGGGGATGTCAGCCTGCGGCTCCAACCGGACAACTGGTTCTCACTCGTTGCAGACACGTTCGACAAGAACGTGACTGTCGACTCCGGCCGTGTCGGCGGGTCGCAGTTCACAATTGAGGCAAAACGGATCGGCAAGTTCAAGCTGACACTCAACGCCCGGATGGGCGGGCCAGCCAGCCGCGCTGACATTGTCGTCCGTGAGATCGAGGTCGTTCCTAACGGCCGCGAACAGACCATGGTATTCAATGGGCGCCTGGATTCGGTTGTCCAACACCAACTGGAATTTCCCTCCGCTGCCATACCCGATGCCAGCACGATCTTCGTTCGCCTCTATCCGGGTCCGCTCAGCCAGGTGATCGAAGGCATGGACAGCTTGTTACGCATGCCATATGGGTGTTTTGAACAGACATCATCCAGCACTTATCCGAACGTGCTGGCGCTCGATTACATGAAACGGACCAGGAAACTCACGCCCGAAGTGCATGCCAAGGCCGAAGGCTATATCGCCAACGGATATCAGCGCCTGCTTACCTTTGAAGTGCCCGGCGGCGGATTCTCCTGGTTTGGCAACGCACCGGCGAATAAGATCCTGACCGCCTACGGCCTGATGGAGTTCAGCGACATGTCGAAGGTCTACGACATGGATCGGAAGGTCATCGAGCGGACTCAGCAATGGCTCGCCAATCAGCAGCAGGCCGACGGCAGTTGGAAGCCGGACACGGCATTCATCAACGAAGGAGCTACGAATCGGTACAACTCGGACCTTCTGCGCATTACAGCGTACATTGCCTGGTCGCTCGAGAATACCGGCTACCAGGGCCCAGCCGTCAAGAATGCCAAGCAGTTCATCGAGGCGCATCTCAGCACGGACGGCGGCGCAAGGCCAGATGGCTACACCTTGGCGGTCTTGGCCAACTTCGCGGCGGACTACGCCAAAGACCGCGCGTTTATGAGTCAGACGGTGCAACTCCTGCTCGACGCGCGGACGGAACAGGACGGCCAAGTCTGGTGGAAGACGGAAAAGACCGATGTGTACGCAACCGGCCCCAGCGCCGTGGTGGAAACAACCGGGCTTGCTGTGCAGGCGCTGCTCAAGTGGGGCGCCGATGCGGCTGTCACTGCGAAAGCGATCAACTACATCGTCGCCAAGAAGGACGCCGCGGGCACATGGGGTACCACCCAAGCGACAATCATGGCACTGCGAGCGTTGCTGCTCTCCACGGAGAAGGGGGGCGCGACCGCTAAAGGCGTCGTCGAGGTGGTGTTGAATGGCAAGACCTCGGGCAAGCTCGCTCTCACCTCGGAGAACAACGACCTGCTCCACCAGTTCGGGTTCAAGGAAATCAACTCGCAATCAGCGAACCTCGTCCAAATCCGCTTTAGTGGGGAGGGCACTCTCGCCTATCAGGTCGCCGGGCGATACTTCCTGCCGTGGGAGAAGAAGCCTGCGCGCGAGGCCCTGTCCATCGACGTGAGTTACGATCGCACGCACATGGCGCAGGACGAAATCGCCGTCGCTACCGCGAGCGTCCGCAACAATCTCGCCCAAGCGGCCAACATGGTGATGGTGGACCTCGGAATCCCTCCAGGGTTCGAATTGCTTAGTGAAGACCTGCAGAGCTACCGCGAGAAGAGCGCGGGTCAGAAGAGTGGGCGCCTCGAGAAGTTCAGCCTGACAGCGACACAGGCTATCCTCTACTTCGATTCCATCGCGCCACACCACGGGTTTGCGCTGTCTTATCGATTGCGGGCGAAGTATCCGATCCATGCACGAACCTTCGCGTCGCGGGTCTACGAGTACTACGATCCGGAACTTAGTTCAGTCGCGCGTCCGATCCAAGTCGAGGTGCACAAGCGGTAGACACGGACCGAAAAAGGTCACGTGGGCACCGGTGCAGTTTGGTACCTGCACCACTACCGCCGCATAAAGTCTGCACCACGTCAGTTATCGCGGCTGAGCGTGCTGAGGAAGGTGTCTTTTGCGGGCATGCCTAGACCGACAGCCACGGCCTTCGACCGGTAGTAGGTGAAAAACCAATCGTGCCCCGGCTTGAGCAGCATGGTCATGCCGATCTGGGTCTTTTCATGGCCGCGCGTGGAAGCGTGAAAACTGCATTTGCCCTGCCGCACAAATGCCTTTATCCGCTCTTCGATGCAGAAGACGGTCAGCATCTTGCGGTAGAGTTTCAGCGTCACCGGATGCGGAACGATAATCCTATCTGTGACTTCCAGATTTCGAGTGGGCGTGGCTATGGACTTTCCCTTCTACCTTCATCTTAGAAAACAGCGGAATCGGCGTCGGTGACTGAGGTCACGTCACGCGATCTGAATCAAGCCGTTGGATTCTGCGCCGTTCTTGCGGATGGCGTCGGTGAGCGCGGCTTGAAACGCGGCCAAATCAACCTGCCTCAGGCGGTATGCCTGTTCAACACTGATCGAACGCGCAAAGATCCGCGGCGCCACCAGGTTGTCGACCCTGCTGAGGCCGAACTCGCGGAAGAGAATGCTCTGCTCTCTCCAGTTTCCGCGCCTCAGTCGAGGGGTTCACTCCAGCACGTACCGGAAAATCCGAGTATCTTTGCCCCCCTGTCACGACGATTCCCATTGCTCAGAGGTTCCGAAGGCTTGCCTATTTCTTGCCTATCCTGCGCACCAACAGCCCACAACATCGGACCAACCGCGGCAAATGCGAGCAACCTGCAACTCGCTGGAGGAAAGGAGGATAGGCTCGAATCAGCTCCTAATAGCAAGAACGCGCAAGACCAGGCAGAACACCTCTGGTTCGGCTGTTAACCGAAGGGTTGTAGGTTCGAGTCCTACCTGAGGAGCCAGCTTATTTTCGGGGGCAAACCATCCGGGTTGCCCTTCCTTCGTTTCATCCCGCATTATCCCGCAATATCCCGCACAAGTTTGAGGGAAGCTACACTCGGACCCTTCTTCTCCTGCTTTCCGAAGAGCCGTTCCTGCACACGTTCGACCGCCTGCTCGCGACGCGTCAAAGCAACCACCGTGTAATGGCTGGTCATGTTAGAACGTGTATGACCTGCCTGCTCCATCGCCTCGAACGGCGTCGCGCCCTCCTCCTGAATCAGGGTGATGTTCTGCCTGCGGAAGGAGTGGCAGCCGAATCCCTCGAAATGAAATCCGAGACGTTCGGCCACCGGCCGGATGATGTCGCGCAGAATCTCGCGATCATCAAACGGCTTGCCATCCTTGTGGAACACATACTCGTGCCCGGAGAACTTCGCGTGTTCGGCCAGAGCCAGCGCCCGCAGCTCGCTAAAGTCCTCTGTCAGGTAACCCAGCGGAAGAGGACGCCGCGATTTGTCGGTCTTCGGCTCGTCGGTGTCGCCGCGGTAATAACGCTCCTGCACATGCACCAGGCCATGCTCCAGATCGACCGCACGCCACTTCAGACCAATGATCTCCGACACCCGCATACCGGTTGATACCGCCGTACGGACCATCAAACCGATTTCCGGGGGTAACCCGGCGAGCAGGGCGCGAAGTTGTTCATCGTCGAGGATCCGCCTCTTTCGCTTGAGCCGCTTGCGTCCCACCCTGACGCGCAAGACCGGATTGCGACTGCCGTTCCAATAGCCCCAGTCATCCGCCTTGGTAAAGAGGGAACCGAGGATGGCGTGCATCGCTTTCCGTGTCCAATAGGAGAAGCCGTCGGTGTCCTTGGTGTTAAGGAGCGCCTGGATCTCCTGTGTTCCGACTTCGCAAAGCCTCCTGCCTCTGAACGCTGGAAGAATGTGGTTCTTCAGCAGCGACAGGTCGCGTTTGCGGCCGCCGGGCGCCAGGGTTACGAGATGGTGTTCGCTGTACATCTTCACGAATTCTTCAAACGGAATCTGGCTGTGAATCGTGTAGACCTGATTGTTGACCTGGTGGAGAACTTGTTCGCGCAGGCGCATGGCCTCGCGCTTGGTCATTTCGTCGCAATAGCCTAAGGGGTGCCATATTTCCTTCCTTTCCAGCTGGTCCTTTCCGATCAGCACCTTCTGTCGATACCGGATATACCAGTACGGTCGAGGCCCGTCGTGCTGGAGCACGCTGGGCATCTGAAACTCTCGTTTTGCCATTCGAACTCCTTGGAATGGCCCGACGAGGGTTGGCGTGACCACCACGTTATCACGCACGCTGATTGACCGGCGAGGCATGACAGCAACCGCTTCGGCTCTTTACAAACAGTTCAATCGTGCACCAAAACTGGTAAACCAGCAAATGAAGCGGCACGGGCCGGGGCGCGGCCGGACGCCAGCTGTCGGTATTAGGCTGGAACAGCGAAACTTGAGGCTGCTCGCCGAGCGAGGGGCAGCGGAAGCGCACATCACACGGGCCTCTCGATGCTTGCCGGAATTCTGCCCGCAGAACTTGTTCAGCGCTCACCCAGGAGCTGTACTCGAACCGTCCCCAAGCCTTGAACTTTTTGGCGCGAGTTTCAACCTGTGATATGGACGCGTTCCGTGTGTCGTAACCGATTGAAATATCGAGAGCGGACGCGGCGCGCGTTTCTTTGAAAGAGATACTCAACAGATCGCCGGGACAAGGGCAATCGCAAACCAAGCGCTGCTTCTTTTGCGCGGTTTTCGTTATTGCCTTAGCATTCTTGCAGGAGCCGTGTGTGCGGTACATGAAAGGCAGCGTTTCTCTGGGGATCCGGGACAGTGACCTGTTGCATCAGGTTGCGGATGCCAGGTACATTACGCACAATCAGCTTTTCCAATTAGCCCGCGTGAGACTCGTTGAATTCGATCGCCCAGTTTTCAACTGGCGGATCCGCCGGCTGGTGAACGGCGGGCTCCTGCGGAAGCAGGTGCTCCCATACCTGGGCGCCGACGCCCTATACTCTATTACGCGCGGCGGCATCCACGCGCTGGAAGAGCTGGGGATCACGTTCCTCGGCGGTTATGTCGAGCGAGAGAAGGACCCGAGCGAAGCACAGATTCCCCACGTGCTGGAGCTGAATCGAATCCGCCTTGCGCTGGAACGTTCCCGCACGCTGAGGCATTGGACTTCGGAGGTATTCATTCGTGTGCTCAATTTGTCTCCGGTCCATGGTTACGCCAAAGCTTACGATGCTGTGGCGAACGTCAGCCTAGGCAACGGGCTGTGGGCGGATTTCGCGATCGAATACGAGCGAACGCTCAAGAGCGAGCAGAAATACCAGAAGATTCTCGAAGCCATCGAAAGCGAAACACGTCTGCAGACGATTCTCTACCTGACGCCATCGTATGTGATTCTATCCAGTCTCCGGTGGTACTTTGAGCGCACGCGGCGCGATGTCCTCTTCGCCCTGGTGGACGACTTCAAAAAGGACGTACTCGATACGCAGGTGGAAAACGCCAGAACACGGCGCCGATTGCCATTGCGAGATGCGCTGACGCGGATTGTTTCACAGCCAAACACGGCGGCATCGGGTTAAAGCGTTCGTGTCACCGGCTGCCGCGCAGATGGGAACCGCCATGCGCCTATTCATACAGGTTATTCCGGTGGACCCACTTTTACTCATTCCGTCCGATTGGGAAAGGAGTTCCGGCGGCGTCCCTGTCGACAGGCCTGGTCACATCTGCGTCTGCGCGTTGGCGCGTGTCCGTTCGGCCAACATCGTGATTCGGTCGGCGCGAAGATCACCAAATCACCGCTCCCCTTCTGACAACTGCTGACCGGAGCACATCAAAACAAGCGCGCGCAGGTTTGGCGTCAGCGTCGATCGGATTGTCGGCGAGCACAAACTATCGCAGCCTCACGCGCGAGCGCCTGCAACGGACCGTTGCCTCCTCATGGCCGTACTGCCGTCTGTAATCACGAAATGGATTGGCACTGTCGCCCAAAAGATCGCGGTGCGAGTCTTGCCTTTGACTTTCCGTTGCCTTCCTGATCCGCTGTGGCCGTGATTGGAAGGCGCTCGCGAATGAATGGGATGCGCGATGACTAGATATCCGCCTTTGTCCTGCAACCGGATTTTGTGTGAAATGCGCGATGGACGAGCATACGCATTGATCGGCGTGAGCTACCGCGTGGCGATCAGCTTGCGACAGCCAGGGCGGCGATCAGGTGAGTGTCGAGCTTACCCGTCGAGCCCGCGCAGCAGGCACGACGGGTCAGCCCCGGTCCCGACGCCAAAACGACTTTACCTACCAAACCCAATAAGGAGCTTAACAATGTCGGACACTAGCACTCTGCTTGCCTCAAACGGCAAGATTTCACGAGAGGAATTGGCGTTGGTGCCAACACCTCCCGCAACCGCAACCCACCACCCGGTGCCGCACCACGTGATCGTTGAAGCACTGGTCGAAACACTCGGGTTCCGCCAGATCGGCGTAATCGGCGACGAGTACGCAGTTTCCAGGGACGGCATGAAGATGTTCGGCGTGCTGGACCTCGCCACCGGCTTCGAGGGCTGCCGCTTCTCCATTGGAGTCCGGAACAGCCATGACAAGTCATTCCGGCTCGCAGTCACGGTCGGTGTCAGGTTATGGGGAGCTCACCATAATCTGACTTATGCTGAGCTGAGAATTATGCGGAGTACGAGCGCCATCGTGGCGCGGGCAGCGATCGCCAGCTTGATTTCCTGCGCATAATTCTGAGCCTTTTTTCGTGTTGCCTCATCCTATGAGCAAGCCTCCCCCCGGAGAGCACCATTTCCAAAAATCATGAGGTTGATCGCTGGTTGGTCGTATTGCGCGAACACATGCGCGAAAGCGACTTCAGCCGGTTTGCGACCAAACAGTACACGGTCAATGGCCGGCGTTTTCTCCGGCATATGGCCGAGCGCGGGATTCGCATCGAGTCCGTCCAGCCAGGTGACGTGGCGGCGTACTTGCGCCATCGGCGGCGAGAGTATCGCCGGCGCTCGGGATATTTCCCGGTAGACGAGACCGATTGGCGTTCACGGTATACCTCCGCGATCAATATGCTGCTCAGGTTGGCCCAGGGTAAGTGGCCTCCGCCGACCGCTCTGGAATCCTGTGTCGAGTCGTTCAAAAAGGGGTTAGAGCAGGAGCATCTTCGCCCTGGCACGGTGAGGCAGTACGTTGAGCAGGCCCGCCTCTTTCTGGCGTATCTTGAGCGGCGACAGGTAAGCCCGGAACACGCGACGCGGAAGGACCTCGAGGGGTTCATTGCTGAGCGCCTGCGAATCTACCGGCAGAAGCACGGGCGGCCGCCCACCCAGCTTATTAGTTGGCGCGCTGAGCAAACGAAAGCCGCCCACCGGCTTCTCTGCGATGCGCAGCAACGGTGGCCTCCGCCTTCCAGCGGCGATTCCGACCTTCAGCGGTTCAAAGTACACCTCACTGAACGAGGGTTGCGCACCGAATATGTGCGAGATTGTTTGAGCCGCGCCCGTCAGTTTCTAAATTACCTAGACGATCGCGGCCTGAACCTCTCAGCGGTGGCTCCAGCCGACGTGACGGCATACTTCCGGGTCGGTTTGCGGATATACAAGAAACGGAGATCGAACCCCCCGAATCCACTGCACTGGCGGATCATGAACCAGCGTGCCGTACATGGCCTGCTGCACTTTGTGCAGGGTGAGTGGCCTCCCGGATCGCGACCTTCGCCGGTGCTCGCGGACTTCCGAGCGTATCTGGAGCGGGAGCGGTACAGCCCCATTGTGATTCCGAGTTGCGTTTCGGCGGCCCGCCAGTTCCTGCTTTATCTGAAGCCGCGGGACGTTTCGGCCGAGGACGCTCGACGCGCGGATATCGAGAGTTTCCTCGGGATGAAACTGGAGCGTTATAAACAACGATACCGGCGTCTGCCCAGTAACCCGCGGCAATGGCGGACCGGGTACACCGGACCGATTCACCGGTTGCTGCGCATGATCGATCCTCACTGGCCTCCGCTGGAGCCGCCACGTGACGACCGTGAACGTTTCCAACGCGAAGTGATGGATGGCTATGGCCGGTGGCTCGTCGATCTCCGGGGCCTCTCTCAGAGCACACTCCGCAAAAACGGTGATGCCGCGCAGATGTTTCTTCATTGGCTGGGAGCGACCCGTGATTCTCTTCTCCGGCTTGGCGTCGCTGACATCGATCAGTACTTAAGTTGGCGGCTGCCACGGCTGCGCCGCGCGACGCGGCATGGAGTAGCGGTTTGTCTGCGCAGCTTTTTCCGTTACTTACTCGCGGAAGGCATGGTGCCACGGGATCTATCGCAGGTTGTGTCTGGCCCCGTTCTCTACCAGTTCGATGACATCCCGAGAGCCTTCACCAAAGAACAGGTCGAAGGGATGCTCCGTGCAGCGCGCAGTGACCGTAGCCCAGTCGGCCTCCGCGATCACGCCATCCTGCTCTTGCTGGCCACGTACGGGCTGCGCGCAGGTGAAGTGGTCCGACTCCGTTTGGATGACATCGACTGGAGAGAAGACCGCATTCGGGTTCGGCAGTCAAAGACCGGCGTCGAATCTCATCTGCCCCTGGTCGGCCCTGTGGGCGAAGCTCTGCTGAAGTACCTTCAGAAAGGCCGACCGAAAACAGACGCGCGGGAGGTGTTTATCTCCATCCGGGCGCCGTATCGTCCCTTCCGCAACGGTAGTTCATTGTATGCGGTTGTCGGGCGGCGTCTAAAACAGACCGGCTTTGATGTGAAGGGCCGGCGTGGCTCCCACGCATTTCGTTTCACCCGCGCCGGCAGCCTCTTGAACGCCCAGGTTCCCCTCAATGCGATTGGCGACCTCCTGGGCCATCGCAGCGCGACTTCGACAGAGATTTACTTGAGACTTGCTACAAATGACCTCCGCGCGATCAGTCTGGGTCTGCCGAGAAAGGAGAATCAATGCCCGTCTGGCCGGACAAAGACGAAGCGCTCCTGAGGCAGTTCGTCGATCACCTGAGCCTCCGCTCCGAAGCGCCGGTCCGGTCGGTGCTCCGAGGCTTCCAGCGCTTCGTATCTCGGCGCGCGGCGAAGCCGCCGCTTGGGGTGGCAACCATCTCGGCTTGGCTTCGATCCCGATCGAAAGAATCGCCGATTCGAGCTGTACGGCAATATGGGCATCTCGTGAATTCATTTCTGGGCTGGCTGGTGGAACAAGGAGCACTGGCTTGCAACCCGATCGCGGAAGCGCGACGCGAATATTGCGCTCGGTCAACGGCTGCTGTCCTTCGGGCCATTGTGCATCCCCGACCGAAAGAAGCCTTGGAGGCCTTACGGCCCCTGCCACGGTATTCCAGTCATCTGGGAGTCGCGATGTGCGAGCACGTTGAGCGCATGCGAACCCTCGGGTTTCGATACGACGAGAAGCGATTCCTCCGCTTTGATCGCTTCCTGCAACGGAGAATTGGTGCCGCCGATGAGCCGCTTGCGAGACTGGTTCGTGAGTATGCGGAGATGGCAGAGTCCGCGGCCTCGAAACTGGAGCGCATCAAGGTCGGCAGAGTCCTCGCCAAGAGCCTGAACCGGGGTGGAGTGCCTACGGCCGCGCCGCCGCGAGATCGCATGCTCACGCGAGAAGTGCTTCGCAGGCGCTGCAAGCCCTATATCTATTCGGCGGAGGAAGTCCAGTCGTTGTTGGAAACTGCCCGCCACTACCCTTCTCCCAAAGCTCCACTGCGACCGCTGACGCTCTATACCATGGTCGTACTCGCGTACTGCGCCGGCCTTCGCGTTGGAGAGATCGTCGGTTTGGAAATGAAAGACATCGACCTGAGGACCGGGACGATCGAGGTGCGGGACACAAAATTCTTCAAGTCGCGCCGGCTGCCGTTGTCCTGTGACGCGCTCGAAGCCCTCCAATACTATGTGAAGGTCCGCGAAAAGGCGGGCGCATCTGTGAGCCCCGAGGCGACGCTGTTCTGGCATGAAAAGGGCGGCTACCGCTATTACGCGGTGGAGGGACTGCTTCGCCGGGTGATCCACCGCGCCGGGCTTCGGAAGAAGCCTGGGCGCGGCGGACCACGGATTCATGACTTGCGTCACACGTTCGTCGTTCATCGCATGACCGAGTGGTACCGCCAGGGAATCAACCCACAAGGCCATCTGCCTCATCTGGCCGCCTACCTTGGCCACCGCGACATTCACTCCACGTTGGTGTATCTGACGATCACACAGGAGCTGTTACAACACGCCAACGAACGGTTCCGAAGAGCGGAATCGGACGTATTAAAGATGATGGATCGAAAATAGCGATGCCGAAAACTGTTCTCCCGACCTTACCGAGCTTGCTGCATTCATTTTTCCACGAGTGGCTTGCCGAACAGCGAAGCGCCTCCCACCGGACTGTCCAGGCGTATCGCGATGCATGGCGCTTGCTTCTGCGCTTTGTGGCGGCGCACCACCACAAGCAAGTAGCCGTTCTTCGCCTGGAGGACCTCGGAAGTGCTGAAGTACTCCTGTTTCTGCAGCATATTGAAAAGGAACGCAAAGTGACGATCCGGACGCGGAACTGCCGTCTGGCGGCGATCCGCAGTTTCTTTTCGTTCGTTGCCGACCGCGAGCCACTGCTGGCAAAACAGTGCGCCGACGTGTTGCGAGTGCCCTTCAAGAAGGCGCCGAAACGCGCTCTCTGTTACTTGGAGTCGGCGGAGGTTTCGGCGCTGCTTTCGCAACCAAATCAGACTTCGACCGAGGGGCAGCGGGATCACGCGTTGTTGTCATTCTTGTACAACACGGGAGCACGGATTCAGGAAGCACTCGATCTTCGGCCACAGGATCTGCACCTAAAGTCGCCCGCCCACGTGAACCTGTTGGGAAAGGGGCAGAAAGAACGTATCTCACCCATCTGGCCGGAAACGGCGGAGTTGATTTCAGCCCTGCTGCGCCGTCGACCGCGTCAGCCTGATGAAACGGTGTTCGTGAATCGGTACGGCGAGCCGCTCACCGCTTCGGGATTTCGATTCCGACTCCGCAACTACATCAAAGCGGCAGCCCAGCAGGTACCGACCCTTGCGCGAAAACGGATCACTCCCCACGTCTTTAGACACACGACAGCCGTCCATCTGATTTCCGCCGGCGTGGATGTTACCGTGATCCGAAGCTGGTTGGGCCACGTCAGCCTCGATACCACGAACCACTACGCGCAGGCCAGTCTGGAGACGAAGCGGAAGGCACTGGAGCAGGTGGATTCCAAACTCCACTCAGCCAAGCCGCCGCGCTGGAAGCGTGATGCCGATCTGTTGGCATGGCTGGATTCATTGTGACCGGAACCACGACGAGTCATCGGGCTGGTTGAGCGCGATTCAATTCTCGGTTGGAGTCTTTTCCACGTGGTCGACGGCGATGATCTCGACCGTCTCCTTCTTCTGCACGAGCTTCAGCCCGAGCTGGGATTGCACGGCCTCAACGAGCGAGACGCCCGGGTCGAAATCGGCGCCCGTGGGTGGCGTATTCGACGTGATCGCGCTGGTGTCATTTGATGCACTATAAGACCAAAACAGCGCGAAATCGTATTTCCCGGTTAGTCCCGTCAAATCCGTAGCTGGACAACCCAGTTGGGCCGACATCCTGCCCGCGAACCATTGCATAGTTTGCCCTGGGTACATGATCCGCTGCCGGCCCTCCATCGCTGCTTCGCTATAGCCTGAAGGGAGGGTTGGATAGCCGTCCTTCCCTATCTTTGGTAATTCCGTGGGCTCGGGGTGTTTCGGTGCCGTCTCCGCTGCGTCATCCTTGGCTGGCGGCTCTTCGGCCGATCTCTTCAGCTTGGGACCACCCTTGGCAATCACCAGGTCATACGATCTCATTTCTTTTTGCTCGCGGTGGATAGCCAGCTTGAAGCGCTCCGCCAGCATATTCTGCATCATGAGACGGAACATTTCCTGCGTGGCGCCCGCCGGCACCTTCGCACTCACAACAAACTTGCTGTTCTGCATCCAGTCCGGAGCGGAGACCCGGTATCGCTCTACGTCGTAAGCCCTTGATAGGAGCGCTATCAGGGAGCAGTTCTCGCAGGTGAAGAGTCCTGGATCGCGGGTTCCAGGGCCGCCGCCCGATCGAACGAAGTTGGCCGCAGGGTCGGACAGTTTGATAGAGGCCGCATCGAACGTTGGCCGTGCATCGGTCGTCTGCGCATACGTCAGCATCGGCACGACCACGAACAGAATAATCCCGGCTAGTTTCATGTCAGTCCACCGCTGTTTTCACACCATCATTCTAGATCATGTACTTCCGACGCGGCGTTCTTCAACTGGATCTCCGCCAGCCTGCGGGACCAATAGTCCTGTCCCGGATACCGACGGTCCGAAGCTGTGTCCACGCGGGCGTCGGCGCCTCGTAGAAGAAAGGGCTCCAGAAAAGATCGGATCGAGACTGGTTACTCAACTAGTGGCGGAGGCCGAAGTTGCTAAATGGTATGGCTGGAAAACGGGTTTACTGAAAAGATGCAGGATGCGGATGAGACACACCCGGCTGCCCCTTCGGAGAGAAATCAAAAAGGGCAGGAAGGCTCCTGCCCCTTTATGAGCTATCCGCTGCGGTTGTGGTACTTGTCAGACATCACCTTCTTGAATGGGCCTGACCTGAAATAGAGGTCGCGCTCGATGGGGAGTCCCAGGGGGCCGCGAACAGATTCAAGCTCGGAAAGCACGAAATAGCCCCATTCCTCCTCCATGCCGCAGACATAGCCGAAGAAACGGAAATCATCTTCCTCAGCTTCGCCTTCGGTGACGTACCACGTCCAGTTGGAATCCGGCGTGAAGAACTTGGCGTGTACGATCGGATCGGTCATCTTCTCCTGGGCATAGAGCGGCGGCAAGCTCGCGCGCAGTTCTGCGGTCAGCAGTTTCATTTGTCCTCCATCTGTCTTTGGGATTTGAAGCGGTGAAACTGCGGGAAGCGTAATGCAGTCTGGAAAACCGGTCAAGGCTGTCTAGCGGAGTGAGATCGGCGCCGCTGCAAGCCAGAGATCAATACGTCCTCGAATTATGCGAAGGAGATTCTCCTCAGATCCGCGACCAGTCGCATCTAACGCGCCCTCCTCACGATAAATCGGTGCTCAGCATAAGTACGCGTGCTGGTCTGCGAGAACATGGCCTTCAGCGGGGACTTCACTCCGATATTGGCAAAACATTCGAAGAACTTCTCGCTCCAGGACAGCCTGTCGGTCGGAGTGGACCGCATGCAACGCAGCTTCGAACCGATGCGTTGCCAAGTCGCGCGCTGGCGGGACCGGCAACTCACAGACGCTGCGGCGAAGCTGATTATCTACCGGGCATTCATCGAGTCCGACCTTGATTTCCCGAAGCACCTGGCGCCGCGCGTGCACGACCTCTATTTCAATCCGAAACATGCCGAGTTTGAGCCTCGCACGCTGTGGAGCCTGTCGAATGCGTTCACGTCGGGGCTCAAAGAGCTCGATCCGATTCCCCAGTTCAAGGCGACGGCCAAACTCGGCAGCTTTCTAAGAGTGCTGAGGGTGTGAGTTTCGCGCGCGGGGCAGCTCGAACCTCACGAGCTGCCCCCAGGAATGTCAAGAAACGAGGTGCTTAAGCCGCGCGCAGTGACGCGCAGATTTCGAAGAACCAAGCTGGCATTGGATGTTCCAGGTCCCAATGTATGCTCATCGGACGGCTTCCAGAGTGTGAAACGTAGCGCAGCGGACCAAGGAAAAGAAATGGATCGCCTCTCTTCGGCCGAACGAACAGCAGGAAGCGGGATCCGTTTTCGGCTTGGCGCACATATCGCTGACCAGTCGGCGAATTCTCGCCCGTCGTGCTCTGGGACTGCCAGTGGAAGCGAGTCGGACTCACCGCAAAGTCCTCGTATCGGGTTGACGGCGAGAACGTCTTCTCCGACTTGTCCAGGGTCACGAAGAAGATTTCGGTGTTGATAGCGTCCAGCCAGAAGCGTCCGGTCTGGGTGTGGCGCGCCCCAACAAGTTGCGGCAATCCCAGCCCGACCAGCACCTCGTCCCGCATGTATTGGCGGTGGAGGAAGAGCGGGCAGTCGTCCATGGCGGGCTCTTCGTTCGTGTGGAGCTTTACGCGATCGAATAACGCGTCGCAGAGTTCCTGAAACTCGCTGCTTGCCGAGGCGTTCTGCCTCAGCCGTTGCAAACCTGCGTCCCAGTCACAGTCTGCCTGCCGTGCTTCGCTCTGCAAAAGGCGGAAGGTGAGCATCGCCACCAACCGCCTCTCCAGTGGAGGCAGGGTGTCTGGCGGTGGCAGGCCTACGGCGAGCAGTTCTCGATATAGGTTTAGCCGGCGTACCGAATCTATGTGAAGCAAGAGCTGGAACCGCTTCGAAAGTACGACGTCGGCCTCGGTCGGACGCTCGCTCAAGAACTCGGTTTCGCTCAGAAGTGCATGCCAGCCTCCGATGGACGGCTTGTATACGTCGGCGAGGTCGTAACCCGTTTCGGAGAGATATTCCAGCAAGGTGGGACGCCGGTGTAGTTGAGACGCGAGCGTTGCGATCTCCGCGACCATTCTGGCCCGGCTTGCCTGCAGTTGTGCCCGCAGATTCTCAAGAACGAGTTTTCTGGATTCCTTGTCGAGCCGAAAATAGCAGCTTCCGGGAAGCCGCGTGACACCGGTGTCGATCTGATTGGCAACTTGCTGGCGCGTGCCACCAAACAGCGCGCGAAATCGTTGGTCGAAGCGGAACTCTCGCCGCTGATTGCCGATGAAATCCAGTACCAGACAACCGGTCTTGCCGGTATCGAGTCGAAGTCCACGGCCCAACTGCTGGAGGAACACAGTCGCACTTTCTGTAGGCCGCAAAAACAGTACGCAATCCGCCTCTGGGATGTCCACGCCCTCGTTGAAAAGATCAACGGTGAACAGAACATTGACCGTGCGGCTGCGCAGTCTCGATGCTGCCGTCAATCTTTCCTCGGCAGGCGATGCGCTCGTGATGGCTTGCGCCGGTATCCCGGCGTCGCGAAACGCTTGTGCCATGAACTGCGCGTGAGCGATGCTGACACAGAAGGCAAGCGCTCGAGCCTGCCGCCAGTCGCCGTAGATCTCGCAAAACTCCGCGATGATTAGATTGGCCCGGCGGGTGTTCCCAATGTATTGTTGTTCGAGTTCGCCGACAGCATAAGAGCCGCGCGACCAAGAAACTCCGGAGAGGTCCGTGCCATCGTGGACGCCATAGTAGTCGAACGGAACCAGGTACCGACGTTCAACGGCGTGCCAGAGGCGCATCTCGTCCGCGATTCGATGGTCAAACCAAGGCAAGATGCTCTCCCCGTCCATTCGCTCGGGCGTTGCGGTCAACCCCAGGAGGATGCGCGGCTGGAGAGCGGCGATGATTTCGCGGTAGCCTTCTGCGGGCACATGGTGCGCTTCGTCGAGCACGGCGTAGTCCCAATACTCCGAACCATGTGATTCCAGCAGGGTCCGACTCCGGAAACTCTGGATCGTTGCGAAGAGGTAATCGAAACTGGCAGGTTCCTCTCCACCACCAAGTAAGTCTCCGAAGGATTCGTCTCGAAGCACGTGGCGGAACCGGTCTCGCGCTTGTCGAAGCAGCTCCTCCCGATGAGCGAGAAACAGAAGCCGTGGCCGTCGCCCGGAAAACGGCTGGCGATTGTAATCGAAGGCGGCAATCAAAGTCTTTCCCGTACCGGTCGGCGCAACGACCAGATTCCGGAAATGACCTCTATCGATCCTTTCAGTTTCCAACTGGTCAAGCGTCGCCTGCTGGTACGGATGCGGACGTAGGTCGAAGAAAACCGGCGGGCCGGACTCCGCCCGGCCGGGCCCCTGCCGCGCGTACTGCAGGGACAGTTTCACCCGCTGGCAAAACTCTTCATCATCCGGTCTGAACTGCTCAAACTCTGCATCGCACCAGAGAGAATCGAAGGCGCCACGAAAGCGCTCGACGATATGCGGCGCCTCAACCTCGCTCAACTTGACGGTCCACTCGATGCCGTCTTCGAGTGCAGGTCCAGACAGGTTCGCTGAGCCAACGTAAACACTGCTGAAGCCGTTGTCCCGCTGGAACAACCATGCCTTCGCGTGCAACCGCCGCCGCCGCCCATCCAAAGATATCTTCATCTCCACGTTGGGCAGCCGCGAAACCTCCTGAATCGCGCGGAAGTCAGTGGCGCCGATGTACGTGGTGGTAAGAAGCCGGAGCGGTACCTCGCGACCAACGAGTTGATGGAAGGCAGACTTGAGCCGTTGCCAACCCCGCCACTGGATAAAGCTAACCACCATGAATACGCGGTCGGCGGTCGCCATTTCGCGCTCAAGTTCGAAGCCCAGGCGCGGTTCGTCCAAGGCGTTCATCAGTAGGCTCGTTACACTGAGAGGCGTCGACGGTGGCTCTGGCGCCGTGGCTCCACGGTAGATCGCGCGAAGGATCTCCCCAGGCGGATCAACGGGATCGGGGTCGATCAGATCGTCCCCCTGGGAATTCACAAAGTCCAGAAGGGAGTTCGCCAACTCAATCTGGCGTCGTTTCCGGTCGTCGGCAGACACGCCCCGCAGGGCGGACTTTATCTGGCGGATCAGCTGGCGAGCCAGATAATCAGGGCAGTCGTTCTCCTCAAGGGTTGCGACCAACGAGCTGAGGCCGGCGGGCGCCTGGCGATCGAGGGATTGCCGGAGCCGCTTGGTGACCAATTGGTCGTAGAGGCCCTCCTTGAATTCGCTCATCAGCGGGTCGAAGCTCCGAAGAGTAATCATCTCGCAGCGAACGGTTCAGCAGCAACCGGCGAAGGGGCAAAGGCGCTTCTGATCGACGCCATGCTCTCGCGCCATGCGATCCAGGGGTTGGGTTCGGTAGGCGCCGCTGTGGAGCAGTTGGCAGGAACCTGATCGCAGTCTGACTACTGAGACTTCGACCAGTAGCAACCGATGGCTGAACCCCGATCAGCCTTCATGTTAGTAAACCCCGACAAGTCAGTTGAATGACGTTGCGCAGTGTGCCGTTGGTGTGCGAAACGTCTCAGCCGAGGCTGTCTTTATGGTGCCAACAGTCGGTCAGATCGTTGGACGGGATCCCCGCACCCTGGCTGGTGCGCGTCTAAAATGGCCGGTCTCGAATCCAAGA
>Ga0187875_10000631_pt1 | contig 28510 bp, 24 predicted proteins | sample June2016WEW_17_1_2_FD_132978 | JGI IMG/M metagenome (GOLD analysis project Ga0187875, IMG submission 132978) | Peatland microbial communities from SPRUCE experiment site at the Marcell Experimental Forest, Minnesota, USA - June2016WEW_17_10 | ecosystem: Environmental > Terrestrial > Soil >...
ACCCCCAACCTTCTGATCCGTAGTCAGATGCTCTATCCGTTGAGCTACGAGCGCTGGATGCCCGGATAGTCTACGGCACCTCGGGGGCCGCTGTTGCTCGTCACGGCCAGCGCTGGCCGTGACGAGCAACAGGCCGCCGCCGCTCAGGCGTTGAGACGCAGGGACTGTTCCAGCCGACGGCGTAGCAGCCTGGGACGGAGGAGTCCCGTGCCGAGCGCGAACACCCCGGAGCACCCCGCCGGACGGGGTCACTGCTTCAGCGGCTGGCCCCATTCCTCGTCCGTGTCCAGCTCGTGCCGCCACGGCGGCTCGGCGCCGGCCCTGGCGCAGGTCAGCGACGCCACCCGGGCCGCTGCCGTGACGGCCTCCAGCAGCTGCGGGGAGTGCGCCAGGTTCTCCCGGGCCAGCCCGTGTTCTGCCCACCAGGCCAGGAACGCGCCGCCGAACGCGTCACCCGCGCCGACGGTATCCACCACCTCGACCGGCGGCACCTGGACCGCGAGCGGGTCCGCGCTGGTAAACGCGCGAACCAAGGAGGGACCGTCGGTGACCAGAACGCACCGGGCGCCCCAGCCGAGCAGCATCCGCGTGGCTTCCGCGATATCGCAGCCCGGCACCAAGAAGGACAGGTCCTCGGTGCTCGTCTTGAGGATGTCGGTCCGGGACAGGATGCGGCGGATCCGGGCCCGATGGGCGTCTGCGTCGGGGATAGCCTGGGCCCGCCAGTTCGGGTCAAGCAGCAGCAGTATGTCCGGCGCGAGGCCTTGCACCAAGTGCTCGAGCTCGGTCGCCATCGGATCTACGACGAGCCCCAGCGAGCCGATGTGCAGAGCGGTCACGTCGGCCTGCAACGCCTGCTGCGCCGTCGGCTCGTCCAGCACGAAGCCGGCCGTCTGGGCGACGTGGAACCAGTACTCCGGCACGCCCAGCCCGCCGAGCGCCACGATCGCCAGCGCCGTCGGCTCCGGGACCGGGTCCGGCAGCGCCAGCTCCACTCCGTCTCCGGCCAGCTTCGCGGTGAGGAGCTGGCCGAACGGGTCGGCGGAGAAGCGGCCCAGGAAACGGGTGGGCTGACCGAGCCGGGCGATGGTCCGGGCCGCGTTGAACGGCCCCCCGCCGGGGCTGGCGTACACCCCGCCGTCCGGATCAGTGATCAGATCGATGAGGCTCTCACCGGCGACCAGGATCATGGACCGCTCCCGTAACTCATGCACCCGCCCCAGGCAGGCACGTTGTTGTGCCAGCCTGGCCAGCATCTCAGCCCGGAGCCATGTCTACGAACCGGCTGTAGTGCCCCTGGAAGGCCACGGTCACCGTGGCGGTCGGCCCGTTGCGGTGCTTGGCCACGATCAGGTCCGCCTCACCGGCCCGGGGGGACTCCCGCTCGTACGCGTCCTCCCGGTGCAGCAAGATCACGACGTCGCTATCCTGCTCAATGCTCCCGCTCTCACGCAGGTCAGAGAGGAGCGGCTTCTTGTCGTTGCGCTGCTCTGGCCCGCGGTTGAGCTGCGAGAGCGCGATCACCGGGACGTCGATCTCCTTGGCCAGCAGCTTGAGTGACCGGGACATCTCCGACACTTCCTGCTGCCGGTTCTCCACCCGCTTGGGGGAGCTCATCAGCTGCAGGTAGTCGATGATCACCATCCGGAGGCCCTGGCGCTGCTTCAGCCGACGGCACTTGGCCCGGATCTCCATCATGGACATGTTCGGCGAGTCGTCGATGTAGAGCGGCGCGTCGACGACTTCGCTCATCCGCCGGGCCAGGGTGGCCCAGTCCTCCTCGCCCATCTGCCCGGTCCGCATGCTGTGCAGGGACACTCGCGACTCCGCGGACAGCAACCGCATGGTGATCTCGTTGCGGCTCATTTCCAGGCTGAAGATCACCGTGGGCAGGTTGTGCTTGATCGCCGCCGAGCGCGCCAGGTCGAGCGCGAGCGTGGAGTTGTGCGTGGGGACCATGCTCCGGCCAGCCAGGTACAGGTGATCAGGGCTGTTCACCTGAACGCAGCGCACCGGTGCGGACGGAACAGGCCGGACGTCCACGATGTACCGGCCAGCCTGCTCGCGGCCCCAGTCGTGGCGTGCCGCGAGGGCCTTCCGGGGAAGCCTGGACAGCGGCAGGGCCGCCGGGACGATAACTTCGCAGGATTCCCGGCTCGGCCGCACGGCCCGCATGCGAGGAGCGCGGTACTGCACTCGCGCGACGCAGCCCAGGCTTGTAACCAGCTCCGCAAAATCCTCGATCAGGCGCTTGCTTGAGTTGGTAAAGCGGTAGCAGCCGTGACTATCGACGTAACCGTCCGAATCGATCATCCCTTGTACCAGCGCGAGTCGCTGGGACGACGAGCCGCGCAGGTAGGAAGCTGGGATGTGCTTGCCCTCGGCCAGACCAAGCGAACGCCAGAGTCCGCGGATGCCTCTCACGTAGAAATGTCCAGGATCCGCGTAGGTGGCAACGCTGTAGCCGAGTGCCCCGAACTCCTCCAGAAGCCACGAGCGGTCATCGGGATGGCAGGCCACCCGGCCAGTTCCCGCGGTATCGCCGTCAGCCAGGAGATAGCCGAGGACATAAGGCTCCAGAGGCAGATCGGCTTCGGGTAGGAGAAGCGGCCTCGTTGCCGGTATCGCGTGGTTCCTCTGCCCGTGAGCCCGAAGGGTTGAAGCAATCTCCCGGGTTGTCCTAGGTACCGCTTGCACGCCGCCCGTGACATCTGCCGCGCGGCTCCGCTGCTGCCCGATGGCTGTGGCTGTGCGCCCAAGGATTGTCGCCACCTGCGTCGATGACATCCCTGCCGACCGCAGGCTGCGCATCTGCGCCCGCCCGCCAGGACTGTACCTGCGACGTGACACCTGAGATGACGTCCATGATGCCCAGTCATCCGGGTAGCTCGGCGCACCAGGTTCGCTGTGGTAGTCGTACGCCTTTCGGGTACGCACGTCCCACGTCACCCATTGGTGCTCCGCGTCGGCGACGATGACCTCGCCGTCCGAGAACTCGACCTCGTAGCACGGCCGGCCGTGCATCACCTCGGTGGCCGCGACCACGGTTACCGGGTGGCCATCGGCTCCGATCAGGCGGTCTCCGACGCGGACCTCACCCATCGTCGTCCAGCCGTCCGGCGTGGCGAGCGGGGTGTCCAGGTCCAGCGCCTTGCCAATGGCAGGACGAGCCGCGATGACCACCATCTGGCCCGCGTGCAGGCCGTTGGTCAGGGCGTCCAGGTCCGCGAACCCGGTGGGCACCCCGGTCATTTTCCCGCCGTGGCTGCCGATCGCCTCGATCTCGTCCAGGGCCCCGGGCATGATGTCGGACAGCGGCAGGTAGTCCTCGCTGACCCGGCGCTCGGTGACCCCGTAGACCTCAGCCTGGGCCCGGTCCACCAGCTCGTCGGCCTCGCCGTCGCCGGAGTAGCCGAGCTGGACGATGCGGGTGCCGACCTCGACCAGGCGGCGCAGGATGGCCCGCTCCCGGACGATGCGGGCGTAGTACCCGGCGTTGGCCGCGGTGGGCACCGACGCGATGAGCGTGTGCAGGTAGCTGGGGCCGCCCACCCGGGTCAGCTCGCCCCGTTTGTTCAGCAGGTCGGAAATGGTGACCGGATCGGCGGGCTCGCCCCGCCCGTACAGCTCGAGGATGGCTTCGTGGATGATCTGGTGCGCGGGCCGGTAGTGATCATCGGGCCGGATGGTCTCCATCACATCCGAGATCGCGTCCTTCGACAGCAGCATCCCGCCGAGAACGCACTGCTCCGCGGCCACATCGTGGGGCGGGGTCCGATCGAAGCTCTCCCCCCGGGGAGCGATTTCGGCCACGCTCACCAGCCATCACCTCCCCGTGAACCAGAGCGCCCCTGGCCGCCACCGGTGCGGCGGCCTCACCCTGTTGTAGTGCGTCGGTCTGACAGTTTGGTGGGGCCCCGCGACGCCGTCCAATCCTGCTGTGCACAGGCCTGTGGACAGCCTGTGCAGACACGCCGCCGGCGCTGTGCGCAGGCTGGGGACACAGCTGGGGATGACGACGAGGCCCGCAACCCGCACATCGTCACTGCCTGCAGTTATGCCATCCACCGGATGTGCGCGGAAAAAACCAGCGAGGCTATTTTTCGTCCACACCAGACAGGGAGTTATCCACATACGGAGGGTGACGCCAAACGTGAGATCCGATATTACGGTGCACCGCACCGCCCGCCGCCCGGCCCACTCCCGACAGGCCAGGCCCTGCTCCGCCACTTCCCCCGCGGAACGTGCGTCAGAGAGAGCAAATTGTCCCGTTACGGCGCACCATCCGCGTGAAATGTCGGCGGCCCCCAACGGGAGGAGTAGGAGGGGTCAGTGTGACGGAGGGGAGTGGGATGAGACGAGCAGCCGGGGACCGCAGGCAGTCCGGCAAACTGGCGGCGATCATGACAACCACTCCCCTAGGATCCGATCATGTGTTCGATAACCGATCCGCGGCTGGCCATGATCGGAACAGCGATCGACGAGCTCGCCGAGGCGGCCCGGGATGAGGCTGCCAGGACGCGGGCGGGCGACGAGCGGCCCGGTACGTCGGACACCATGGCGGAGCGCCTGGCGGGCATCTGGGCGATGGTCGCGGACCTCGATCCGGGAGTCGCCGAGCGGCTGTCCCGGTATACGGACGGGGACCCGCAGCACACCGGACACGACTGACCGCCGGGGCCGTCCACGACGGCACCCGGCGGTCTTCGCGCTCAGCCCGGCCAGCACCTCACCCAGCCAGCCAGTCAGGCCTCGGCGATGTCCACGTCGAGGGTGGCGCTCACCTCGGGGTGCAGCCGGACCGTGACCTCGTGCCGCCCCACGGTGCGGATCGGGGTGTCGATCTCGATACGCCGCCGGTCGAGCACGGGGCCGCCGGCCGCGCGGACCGCTTCGGCGATGTCCGAGGCACTCACGGACCCGAACAGCCGCCCGGCGGCGCCTGCCCGGACCCTGATCTGCACGGTAAGCGCGGACAGCTCCCTGGCCGCGACCCGGGCGTCGTCCTGGCTGCGGATCTCCCGCGAGGAGCGGGCCCGGCGGATCAGCTCGATCTGCTTCTCGGCGCCCCGGGTCCAGCGCATGGCCAGACCCCGCGGGATCAGGTAGTTGCGCCCGTAGCCGCCCTTGACCTCGACCACGTCACCAGGCTCACCCAGGCCGGTGACCTCGTTGGTGAGGATCAGTTTCATCGGTGTGCCCATTAGCTTGCGGCCTTCCCCGTCCTCAACGTGCCGTGCTGGTGTACGGCAGCAGGGCCATCTCGCGGGCGTTCTTGATCGCCTTGGCGACGTCACGCTGGTGCTGGGTGCAGTTTCCGGTGACCCGACGGGCCCGGATCTTGCCTCGGTCGGAAATGAACTTCCGCAGCAGCCCGGTGTCCTTGTAGTCCACGTAGGAGATCTTCTCCTGGCAGAACAGGCAGACTTTCTTCCTGGGCTTGCGGATAGGTGCTTTCGCCATCATGGTGCTCCTGTGCAGAGCCCCGCTTGCGGCGGGGATGGTTTGGTTTGCTTTCTTAGTGGCGGCCTAGCGGGAGCGTGCCTGTGGCCCGCGCCCCGCCCTGCCGCCAGGGTTAGAACGGCGGCTCGTCGGACGACCCCTCGCCGCCGAAGCCGGAGTCCGAGGCCCAGGGGTCATCGCCGCCACGGCCACCGGACGATCCACCATACCCGCCGGATCCGCCCTGGCCGCCGCCGCTGCTGCTGCCACCGCCGAACCCACCACCACCGCCGGTGCCGCCACCCCCACCGCCGCCGGTGCCGCCACCCCCACCGCCGCCGGTGCCGCCACCCCCACCGAAGCCACCGCTGCCACCGCCGGAGCGGTTGGACTTGGTGACCTTCGCGGAGGCGTTGCGCATGGAGGGACCGACGTCGTCCACCTCGACCTCGAAGACGGTCCGCTTCTCACCCTCGCGGGTCTCGTAGGAGCGCTGATGCAGCCGCCCCTGGACGATGACCCGCATGCCACGCTGCAGGGACTCGGCCACGTTCTCCGCGGCCTGCCGCCACACGTTGCAGGTGAGGAACAGCGAGTCGCCGTCCTTCCACTCGTTCGCCTGGCGGTCGAAGGTCCGCGGCGTCGACGCGATCCGGAAGTTCGCCACCGCCACCCCGGTCGGGGTGTAACGGAGTTCTGGGTCGCTGACTAGATTGCCGACCACCGTGATCTGGGTATCGCCTGCCATCGGGGCCACTCCCGGTCATTCAGAGGGTTCAGGTGCCGCAACTGCGCGCGGCCTGCGGTCAGTACCGCAGTGTCAGTGCATCTCGGGGCGCAGGATCTTGGTCCGCAGGACCGCCTCGTTGAGGCTGAGCTGGCGGTCAAGCTCGTGGACCGTGTCCGGCTCCGCGACCATGTCGACGACGGCGTAGATGCCGTCCGACTTCTTCTCGATTTCGTAGGCGAGCCGCCGCCGGCCCCATACGTCGACCTTGTCGACCGAACCGCCCCCTGTCCTGACGACCGACAGGAACTGGTCGAGGGAGGGCTGGACGGTCTGCTCTTCGAGAGAGGGATCGAGGATGATCATCATCTCATAGCGGCGCATGCTGGAAACATGCCTCCTCTGGACTTAAGCGGCCACGGTCTCTCCGTGGCAGGAGGGGCCGCGGCGCCACCGGTGCGAAATTCCCGGTACCCGTTGCGGCTGCGTCAGCTTACCAGGGCGGACCGACAGGCTGGCTCAGGATTCCGCCGGCCCCGGAAGGGGAAAGAGCCCCGAGAAGACCATGACCGGGCTGGATGTCCAAAGGGGGTGGCCGAAGTGCCCCAAGCTGCCGGAGCCCCAGTGCCTGGAACCCCAGTGTCTGGAACCCCAGTGCCTGGAACCCCAGTGCCTGGAACCAGTGGGCCCGGAACCAGTGGGCCCGGGGCCGCCGCCGGGGCGCGGGCGGGCCCGCGCCTGCCGCACCTGACGCTGAACGACGACGGCCAGCACCACCCGATCGAGAACTCCCTGAGTCTCTTCACCCTGGTGGCGGGCATCGTCGCGTGTGTCCTGGGGTTCCTGGCGGATCAGAAGGTTGCCGGGAACTGGACGCACGTCGGGGCGACGTGGCTCGGGCTGATCGCGCTGATCGTGGGGCTCCCCGCGCAACTGCTCTCGGCGACCCGGTCAGAACGGATGCTGATCGTGACCGGCCTGGTGGCCGCCTTCGTCGGCGTCTGCCTGGGCCTGGCGCACGGCGGCCTGCTGCCCTAGCGGCCGGGACAGGCCCGCCAGCACTGACGGCCGTTGCACCCACGCTCCGCCCCGCCGCGCGGGCGGATCAGAGTGCTCCCGTGCCCGCCCCGCGCCCTCCGCTCATCCGCCGCAACGAAAACCGTCCACGGCTAGTCTCGTGACATGGTGAGCATCGGACCCCACGTGCACGACGAGGACCCCCTGGCCGCTGCGGTCGGCACGAAGTCGCACGTGGTTCAGTTCTTCCTGGGCGATCCGCAGGGCTGGGCGGATCCCAAGTTTCCCGGCGGGGACGCGGACGCTCTGCGAGACGCGCTGGCCGCGGCGGAGGTGCGGGCGTTCATCCACGCCCCCTACCGGATCAACGTGGCCAGCACCAACAACCGGATCCGGATCCCCAGCCGTAAGCTGCTCGGCCAGCAACTCAAGGCGGCCGCGGCCATCGGCGCGCAGGGGCTGATCGTGCACGGCGGGTACGTCACCACCGACGCGGACGTGGCCGTGGGCTACGAGAACTGGGCCAAGGCGGTCGCCCGGATCGACCGGCCGGTGCCGATGCTGATCGAGAACACGGCAGGCGGCGACCAGGCCATGGCCCGGGGCCTGGACGGGGTGGCCCGGCTGTGGGACGCGATCGGGGACGCGGGCGGGTCGGGCGAGGTCGGGTTCTGCCTGGATACCTGTCACGCGTACGCCAGCGGGGAAGAGTTGTCCGGGATCGTGGACCGGGTCAAGGCGATCACCGGCCGGATCGACCTGGTGCACGGCAACAATTCGAGGGACGAGTTCGGCTCGGGCCGGGACCGGCACGCCGGGATGGAGAAGGGCACGATCGACCCCGCGGTGCTGGCCGACCTGATCCGGGCGGCCGGGGCGCCGGTCATCTGTGAGACACCCGACCCCGCCGCCGACATCGACTGGCTCCGTGCTCACGTCCCCGGTGCCGCCTAACCAGTTCCCGACTGACGCCCGTCGCGCGGGAGGGCGTTATCGTGACGGATTGTGCGCCGCCCGCGGCGCAGAACGCACCACGATCATGGTCGGCTCAGCGGGCGGACGCGGCGGTGGCCGGCTGCCGGCTGCGACGCGGGCCCAGTCTGAGCACCAGGCGGTCAGGGGCGCTGGACAAGACGCCGCCCGCGGGGTCGTCGGCCCCGCCGGCCCGCACCACGTCGTGCGCGGGCTGCAGGATGTCCCGCACTACCAGGCCGCACAGCAGCAGCACGGTGGCGAACCGGGCGATGAGGGCGGTGAAGTACAGACCAGTGCCGATCCCCCCGACCCCGATGAACGAGGGCCCGGTCACCGACACCGTGATCAGGTAGGCCCAGATCGCGAAGAAGTAGCCCACCTCCGCCACCTGCCAGAGCAGGTAGGCGCCGAGCCGCGGCCGGGCCAGCACGACCAGGGGGGCCAGCCAGACCACGTACTGCGGTGACCAGACCTTGTTGGAGAGCAGGAAGGTGGCCAGGGTGAGGAAGAACAGCTGCGCCACCCGCGGCCGGCGCGGCGCGCCCAGGGTGAGCAGCACGATGAGCACGCAGGCGACACCGAACACGCCCGCGGAGATGACGTTGAGGGTGCTCACGCTGGCCGTGCCGACTACCGGCCAGTGCTCGGTCTCGAAGAAGTACCAGATCGAGCCCCAGTCGGCCGAGCGGGTGTCGCTGAGCTGGTAGAAGCGGGCCCAGCCGGCCGGGGCCACGATCAGCACCGGCAGGTCGACCACCAGCCAGGCGACCGCTGCGGAACCGAATGTGACCCAGAACTCCCGCATCCGGCCCGCGCGCAGGCAGAGCAGCAGCAGCGGCCCGAAGAACAGCAGCGGATAGAACTTAGTCGCCACAGCCAGGCCGAGGAGCACGCCGGCCAGCACCCCGCGCCGTGCCGCCCAGGCGGCCATGCCCGCCATGGCCAGGCCCATGGCGATCAGGTCCCAGTTGATGAACGCGGCCAGGATGACCGCGGGAGCCAGCGCGACGCCCAGTGCGGTCCACCGGCGGGACGGGCCCGCGAGGTAGGCGGTGGCCAGCACGCCGACGAGCGCGAACAGGGTGAGCAGGACGATGGTGAGGTCGAAGAACTCCCGGCCGCGGCTGAACGGGTTGCTGATGGGGTGGACCAGCCACGCCACCAGCTGCATGGCCCCGCCGATGAGCACCGGGTACTCCACCGGGTGGTCGACGTAGGGCACCTTGCCCGACGACAGCCCCTCCCCGAAATACAGGGGGTAGATGTCGGTGTAACAGTGCGCCTGGAACTGCGATAGGTACCCGTTCCACGCGCCGGCCCGGCAGGCCCACTTGTTGGTCAGCGACAGGGCGGAGCCGAGCAGCACGGCCGTGACCAGGGCCGTGACTGAGCCGGCGAGCAACGTGAGCCGCGCCGCCCCGGGCCGCAGCCCAACCCCCGGCTCTCGCCCGGCCGGTCCCTGGGCGGCCGGTCCCTGGCCGCCCAGGCCGGTATCTCCGTCTGTCACCCACGCTCCGTCATCGGCTGTCGGGTCCCGGTACATTGTGCCCTCGCCCGGGCTGGCCCTACCCGATCGTCGATCGCTGCTTGCCGAACGCCGTGGGCGTGGCGTTAGGGAGCGAGGGTGAGGGGAACGGGTTGCTCGGGACCGGGGCACTCGGGGCCGGGCTGGCGGAGTGGTTCCCGAAGCAGTGCCCGGCGAACGAGATGCCGTTGCAGGTGGTGGTCGGCGTCGGGGTGGGGGTCGGGGTCGGCTTCGGCTTCGGCGTGTACGGGCCGAGCAGGTTCCACGGGGTGCCGCCGAAATCCGGGGTGGGGAAGCTCTGGACCGGCATGCTGCCGAACATCTCCTGGGCGTACGCGTGCCAGATCGTGGCCGGCCACTCGCCACCGTAGCCGGGCAGGTCACCGACGCCGTACAGGGTCTGCAGGCCGGCCGGGGGCGCGCTCTCCTGGTTCGCCGCGGCCGCGCAGCCCGCGATGCTCGCTGGGCAGCCCTGCTCGTTGGTGAACATGCCGATCGCCAGGCTGAACTGCGGGATCGCGCCGATGAAGAAGGCGGACTGGGACAGGTTCGTGGTACCTGTCTTCGCGATGAGCTCCCGGCCGTCGGCGAGCCCCGCGTTCGGGGCCGTGCCTCCCGGCTTGTCGTCGAACGAGAGCGCGTAGTCCACGTCGGAGTCCTCGGCCGGGGTCAGCACCTGGTGCCGCTCCACCTTGGCCTGGGTGGTCTGCATCGCCTGCCCGGGCAGCTGCTGCTGGATCTGCAGGATCACGTGCGGGGACAGGTACTCGCCGTTGTTGGCCAGCGTGGCGAAGGTGCTGGCCTGCTCCTCCACCGTGAGGGAGGCCTGGCCGAGCGCGGTGCCGACCTCGTCCCGCATGTTGTACAGGCCGGAGGCCGTGGTGTTGACGCCGAACGCCTGGGCTATCTTGATCATGTTCTGGCCGTCGGTGCCCGCGACCCGGTGGTAAAGGTCGGTGTAGGCGGTGTTGAGCGATTCCGCGGAGGCGGTCACCACGCTGACCCCGTTCGCCTGCGCGTCACCGGCGTCGTTGCCGACCTGGTACCAGCCTGCCGAGTCGGCGGGCTGAGACTGGCTCGCGTATGTCATCGGATCGAAGACGGGCGGGATCCACAGCGGCGAGTGACCGTCCAGCGTGCTGGTCTGCACGCTCATCCCCTGGGACCGGGCCAGGGCGAGCACGTAGGGCTTCATCGAGGAGCCCACCTGCTCGCGGTTCTGCAGCGCCATGTCCCACTGGCAGCGGATCCTGTTGCACTCCTGCTGCGGGGTGTCGAAGTTCGGCCCGCTGTACATGGCGTAGATCTCGCCGGTGCCCGGCTGCTCCAGCACCGCGCCGACGTGCGCGTACCTGGGCAGGGCCTTGCCGTCCAGCATCATCTGATGTTCTTGCTGCGCGACGGTCGCATAGAGCTGGTTCATCATCGGCTTGCTGAACGTGGTGATGATGCGCAGCCCGCCGTCGTCGATCCGGGACTGCGTGTAGTGGTAGGTGTTCTCCAGCTCGTTGAGCACGGCCTCCATGATGTAGCCGCGATAGCCCGACCAGCTGTTGTTGAACGCCTTCGCGAGCGTGGGGAACTTCTGGGCGTTGGCCTGCGCTTGCGTCAGGTTGCCCATCTGGACCATGGTCTGCAGCACGTAGTGCCAGCGGTAGACCAGGGCCTGGTAGCCCGCCCCCGCCTTCGGGTCGGGGTTGTAGTAACTGGGTGCTTGCGGCATGGCCGCGATCATCGCGGCCTGCGCGACGGTCAGCTTGCTGACCGGCTTGCCGAAGTAGGCCTGTGCGGCGGCGCCGAAGCCGTACATGTTGAGGCCGGTCGGCACCGTGTTCATGTAGTTGGTGAGGATCCACGCCTTGGATTCATGCGAGGCCAGCTTCTCCGCGACGAAGATCTCCTTGATCTTCCGGGTGAACGTCTGCGCGGTGCCGATGCCGTCGTAGTAGTTCCGGACGAGCTGCTGGGTGATGGTGGAGCCGCCCTGCTGGACCGAGCCACTGGTCAGGTCCGCGATGGCCGCGCGGATGATGCCGGTCGGCGAGACGCCCCCCTCGTCGTAGAAGTGCTTGTCCTCCGAGGCGACCATGGCGTTACTGACCATCGCCGGGATCTGGTTCGGCTGGAGGATCTGCCGGTTGGTCTGGCCGAACATGCCGACCAGCGTGGTGCCGTCACGGAAGTAGACCCGGGAGGCCTGGCCGATGGCGAGGTCCGAGGCCGCCGGGATGGGCGTCTGCGCGTAGGTGTAGAAGATCCCGATGAGTATGAGGATGAGGAAGCCGACGCCGGTCAGCAGAGACGTCGCGATGGCCTTCTTCCAGGTCCACCGGCGCCACCAGTCGCCCTTGCGCCGCGGCCTCCCCGGGCCGCGGCCCCGGCCGTTCCCGCCGCCGTTGCCGCCATTCCCGCCCCGGCCGCCGCGGCCGTTCCCGTCATGCGCCTCCGCAGGCCCGCCGCGGCCCCGGCCGGACCACCGCGGGTCGAAGTCCCGCGGGTCGCGGTAGCCGCTGGGGTCGGCCGAGCCCGGGTAACCGGATCCCGGGTAACCAGCCATCGCGTGCCCGGCGCCCGCGGCACCCGGGGCGCTGAAGCCGGCCGCAGCACGGTCCGTCCCGAGCCTGGCCGCCACTCGGTCCTTCGCGCTCATCCCGCTCGTGGCGCGGTTCGCGCCCGCGGTGCCGCGCCGGCCTTTGGCCGCGTCCTTGGCCGCGCGGCGGCTGCCCCGCGCGGCCCGGCTCTGGTCCGCGTCACCCTGGTCTGCCCGACCCTGGTCTGCCCGGGCTTGGCCCGCACGGGAACCGCCACCGCGGCCGCCCGCGGCAGGGGAGTTGTCCGCGCGGGCGTTGCCGCCCCGGGAGTTGCCAGAACGGGCGTAACCCGGGTCCGACCCGCCGCCGCGGTCCCACTCGTAGTCCCGGCCCCGCCGGTAGCCGCGGCCGGCCGCGTCCTGGGTGCCGAGCGTGCGGCGGCCCTCGCCGTAGCGCTCCCCTCGCTGGCCGTCACCGGAGCCGTCCCAGCGGCCACGTTCAGCGGGATCCGGAGGATAGGAACCGGAAAAATCTGGGTTACTCACGCGTCCTCGCTGGTTGGGTGAGGCAGTCGTGGACGAGCTTCGGTCCGACCGCCGGGCCTCACGGTATCCGGTGGCGCGAGCCATGCGGCGCAGGTTAGAAATTCGTCACATCTGTAAGGCGCGCGTTTGTCTCTCCGGACCGTTCTTGCCTGGTGGTGCCGCCCCATGGGGCAAGCTCAGCGAGGTTGCCGGCTCCGTAGGGCAAGCCCGGTGGCGCGCGCTCAGCCAGCCGCCCTGGACGGACGGGAGCTTCTTGCCCCGCCGTTATTCGCCGGCTCGGGCCCGCCTGCTGCGCCGGGCGCGTGGCTCGCCTGTGCCGAGAACGTAGGACGAGGCAAGGTGGTTCCAGGCACAACTTTGGCAGACCTCGACCACGTATACCCGGAACTCTCCGTATTCGGACGCCATCTCCGCCAGTTCCGGGCCCTGCTTAACCCGTCCGGCGTATTGGCCGAGTTCGTCCCCATACACGTAGGTGACGTGGGTCAACTTCGCCCTGTGGCAGATGGGGCAGGCCGTGTCGGTGGCCTCACCATGGAACTTCGCTGCCCGGAGCAGATAAGGGTGCGCGTCGCAGACGTCGGCGACCGTGGTGTGCCCAGCCAGCACGGAGGCGAGCGTTGCCCGCCGGGCAAGCCCGTAATCCACGACCGATCGCCGAACTCCCATCCCCGACAGCGTACGACGGAAGCCGCAGCGCTCCGAGCCCCGGCTGGGCACCTGTTCCGGATATTCGCGGCCGGTGTCCGGGAAACAGCCGGTGAACACGGAGTTGCGCGATCTTCGCGCGGCGCATATCTTGACGATGTATCGGTTCGATACATCGCTTTGACACAATGCGGACATACCGTCCTGGTGCCCCGGCCTCACGGTCCAGGGTCTCAGCATGGGCCTCGCGGCACGAGCGACGCGGACGGGAGGTGCGGCAGGCATGGTCGGGCAACGGTCACGCGTGCTGGAGCTCGCGGTGCTGGGGCTGCTGCACGAGACCCCGATGCACGGATACGAGCTGCGCAAGCGGCTGAACTCCATGCTCGGCGCGTTCCGTGCGTTCGGGTACGGGTCGCTGTACCCCTGCCTGAAGCTGCTCCTGGCCCAGGGGCTCATCGCGGAGGAGGCCCCGGAGGGCACGGCCAAGCCGCTGACCGGGCGGCGGTCGAAGATCGTCTACCGGCTCACCGCGGACGGCAAGGAGCGGCTCGAGCAGCTGCTCACCGAGTCCGGCCCGGCAGCCTGGGACGACGACGGGTTCGGGGTGCACTTCGCGTTCTTCGGCCAGACCCAGGCCGACATCCGGCTGCGCATCCTCGAAGGGCGGCGCAGCCGGCTGGAAGAGCGGCTGGACGGGGTGCGCGCCGCCATGGCCCGGACCCGGGAGCGGATGGACAGCTACACGCTCGAACTGCACCGGCACGGCCTGGAGTCGGTCGAGCGCGAGGTCCGCTGGCTGAACGAGCTGATCGCATCCGAGCGCCAGGCGGATGCGGGCCAGAGCGGCCCGGGCCGCTCAGACGGAACTGGCACGGCTGACTGACCACGGCTGACTGACCACGGCTGACTGACCACGGCTGACTGAAGAGAGATATCTGACGCCACCATCGTGCGGCGAGAGAAGGAGTGTGTCCCCATGGGTTCGGTTCGGGTAGCCATCGTTGGCGTGGGTAACTGCGCCAGCTCCCTGATCCAGGGCGTGGAGTACTACAAGGATGCCGATCCCGGGGACCGGGTTCCTGGGCTCATGCACGTGTCCTTCGGTCCCTACCACGTGCGGGACGTGGAGTTCGTCGCCGCCTTCGACGTGGACGCGAAGAAGGTGGGACGGGACCTCGCTGAGGCCATCGTGGCCAGCGAGAACAACACCATCAAGATCTGCGACGTGGCCCCGACAGGGATCACCGTGCAGCGCGGCCCCACCATGGACGGGCTTGGCGAGTACTACCAGGAGATGATCTCCGAGTCCGCCGACCCGCCGGTGGACGTGGTGCAGGTACTCCGGGAGTCGCAGGCGGATGTCCTGGTGTCCTACCTGCCGGTCGGGTCCGAGCAGGCTGACCGTTTCTACGCGCAGTGCGCCATCGACGCCGGGGTGGCGTTCGTGAACGCGCTGCCGGTCTTCATCGCCTCCGACCCGGAGTGGGCCGCGAAGTTCACCGCAGCGGGCGTGCCGATCATCGGAGACGACATCAAGTCCCAGGTCGGGGCCACCATCACGCACCGGGTGCTGGCGAAGCTGTTCGAGGACCGCGGCGTCGAGTTGCTGCGCACCTACCAGCTCAACTTCGGCGGGAACATGGACTTCATGAACATGCTGGAGCGCAAGCGCCTCATGTCCAAGAAGGTGTCCAAGACCCAGTCGGTTACCTCGCAGATCCCGCACGAGATGGAGAAGGCCGCGGTGCACATCGGCCCCTCCGACCACGTGCCCTGGCTGGACGACCGGAAGTGGGCCTATATCCGGCTGGAGGGTCGGGCCTTCGGCGATGTCCCGCTCAACCTGGAGTACAAGCTGGAGGTCTGGGACTCGCCGAACTCCGCGGGCGTGATCATCGACGCGATCCGCGCGGCGAAGATCGCCAAGGACCGCGGCATCGGCGGCCCCATCCTGTCCGCGGCGTCGTACTTCATGAAGTCGCCCCCGCAGCAGTACGGCGACGACACCGCCCGCGACCTGGTGGAGCAGTTCATCCGCGGCGACGTCGAGCGCTGACCCACCCGCCGCGGACGCCGGGACCGCGCCGGCCCTCGCCTCCGCCGGCACCCTTCCCGCACCGCTCTCCCGCACCGGCACGTGCCCCGCCCGCCCAGGCGGGGCACGTGCCGTTTCCATGCCCGGGGCATACGGAAACATTGCCCAGGGCGCCATCGGCGCGGGTTATCCGGCGGATCGTCCCCCGTAGTCTGTGCAGGTGACCGTCCTGGCCTCCGTCAAGGCGATGCTGCACGGCCGGCGAACCGGCTCGTCCTTCGTCGCTGAACTGCGGAGTGTCCTCCAGGAGCGGCAATTCCGGCGGCTGTTTTCCACCCGGCTGATCTCGCAGACCGGGGACGGTGTCTTCACCGCCGGGCTCGGCTCCTACGTGTTCTTCAACAGCACCACGTTCCCGAACCCGGCGTCGGCGGCCGGCGCGTTCGCCGTCCTCTACCTCCCGTATTCGCTGATCGGGCCCTTCGCCGGGGTGTTCATCGACCGCTGGTCACGGCGCCAGATCCTGGTCTGGTCGGCGCTCCTGCGCACCACGTTCGTGGTGCTGACCGCCTCGCTGGTCGCCTCGGGCAACCTGGGCGCCCCGCTGTACGCCGGCGTCCTGCTGGTCCTGGGGGTCAACCGGTTCTTCCTGTCCTCCCTGTCGGCGGCGCTGCCGCACGTGGTCGCGGAGGACAAGCTGGTCATGGCCAACTCCGTGTCGCCGACCGCGGGCGGCATCATGGCAGCGGTCGGCGGGATCGCCGGCCTGGGCGTCCACGTGGCGACCGGCGGCGGGCGGACCGGCTCCGCCGTCACCCTCCTGGTGGCCGGCTGCTGCTATCTCCTGGCCGGCCTGGTGGCCCGGACCATGCCGCGCCCGCTGCTCGGTCCGTCCCGTCAGCCTGGTGAGCAGCAGCCGGGCCGGGTGCTGGGCGAGTTCGCGGCCGTCCTCGCCGGGCTGGCCGCGGGGGCCCGGTACCTGCTCCGGCGCCGCGGCCCGGCCGCGGTGCTGGGCGCCACGGGCGGGAACCGTTTCCTGTACGGGATCTTGTTCCTGATGTCGATCCTGCTCTACCGGAACTACTTTTACCGCTCGGCCGGGGCCAATACGGCGCTCAGCCACTACACCATCCTCGTCATCGCCTCCGCGCTCGGCTACGCCTGCGCGGCGCTGATCACCCCGCGGCTGACCAAGGTGCTCAGCAAGCCGGCCTGGGTCACGGTCCTGCTCGCGGCGGGCGCGCTGATCGTCGGCCCGCTGGGTGAGACCTTCAGCCAGGTCGCGTTCCTGGTCATCGGGTTCGGCCTGAGCCTGGTGGGGCAGGGGATCGCGATCTGCGCGACCACCATCCTGCAGGAGGAGGTAGACGACGACTACCGGGGCCGCGTCTTCTCCTTCTACGACATGACGTTCAACATCACGTTCGTGGCCGGTGCCGCGCTGAGCGCGGCGTTCATGCCCGTCACCGGGCGGTCGGCCGTCATTGTCGGGCTCGTCGCGGCCGGTTACGCGATCACCGCGGCAGGGTACTGGCTGGCCGGCCGGCTGCCGTCCCGCGAGGGCGGGGAGGGTCAGCCGCCCTCCGGGTCGGGGGGTACCCCGAGCCCTTCACCCTCGGCCCAGCGCAGCAGTTCATGAGTGGCCCGCTCCTTGCCCAGCGGGCCGTGCTCCATCCGCAGTTCCAGCAGGTACTGATAGGCCCGCCCGACGTCGGGGCCGGGCGGCAGGCCCAGGATGGCCATGATCTCGTTGCCATCCAGGTCCGGCCGGATCCGCTTGAGCTCCTCCTGAGCGCTGAGCGTGACGATGCGCTCCTCCAGGCCGTCCTGGGCCCGGGCCAGGCGGGCGGCCTTGCCCTTGTTCCTGGTCGTGCAGTCAGCCCGGGTGAGCACCTGCAGCCGGGTCAGCAGTGGCCCGGCGTCCCGCACGTAGCGGCGGACCGCGGAGTCCGTCCACTCTCCCGGCCCGTACCCGTGGAACCGCAGGTGCAGGGCGATCAGGGTGGTCACGTCGGCCACCACAGCGGACGGGAAGCGCAGCGCCTTCAGCCGGTTCCGGGCCAAGGCCGCGCCGACCACCTCGTGGTGGTGGAAGGCCACCCGCCCGTCCGGGAGCTGCGAGCGCGTCTTGGGCTTGCCGATGTCGTGCAGCAGTGCCGCCAGCCGGCCCACCAGGTCCGGCTGCTGGCCGTAGCGCTTCTCCAGCTCGACGGACCGCTCCAGCACGGTCAGCGAATGCCGGTACACGTCCTTGTGCCGCATGTGCTCGTCGGTTTCCAGCCGCAGCCGGGGCACCTCAGGCAGGACCACGTCCGCCACCCCGGTGTCCACCATCAGCTCGATCCCGCGGACCGGGTCGAAGGGATGCGGGGCGAGCAGCAGCTTGGTGAGCTCGTCGCGGACCCGCTCCGCGGACACGACCGACAGCCGCGGGGCCAGCGGCCGCATGGCCGCGGCCACCTCGGGGGCCACCGTGAAGCCGAGTTGCGCGGTGAACCGGGCCGCGCGCATCATCCGCAGCGGGTCGTCGGTGAACGACTCCTCGGGGCTGCCCGGCGTGCGCAGCACCCTGTCCCGCAGGTCACGCAGGCCGCCGAACGGGTCCACCAGCTCCAGGGATGGTAGCGGGGCCGCCATCGCGTTCACGGTGAAGTCACGCCGCCGCAGGTCGGCCTCCAGGGAGGTGCCGTACCGGATGCCCGCGGGCTTGCGCGAGTCAGGCACGTACGTCTCGCTGCGGTAGGTCGTGATCTCGAAAACGGTGTCACCCTTGCGCAGCCCGACCGTGCCGAATTCGATGCCGGTTTCCCAGACCTTGTCCGCCCAGTCCCGCGCGATAGCCAGGACCTGCGGCGGCGCCGCGTCCGTGGCCAGGTCCAGGTCGCTGTGCGGACGGACGAGGAACACGTCACGCACCGGGCCGCCCACCAGCGCCAGCTCATGCCCGCGGCCGGCGAAGATGCGGCCCAGCTCGGCCGCGGGTGCGGCCGTCTTGCGCAGCAGGTCCGCTGCGGCCTTCCGCTGCTGCGGGCTGATGGGCGTGGTATCCGACACGTGCATTGAGGGTAGAGGGTAGTGGTGGGCCGGGGGAAATCCAGGGAGCCCGGACTCATCGTGGAAGAGCACTCAGGGAACGGCAATAGCATTTCCGGCATGCCGCGTCAGTGCCGAACGCAGCGCGACCAGGGGCCTGCCAGGCCGGCGTGGCCGGGGCTGGCCCGGCGCTGCGTGCTGGCCTGCGCCTTCGCCGCGCTGATCGCCGGGGGCCCCGCCCTGGCCGCGGGCGGCGCGGCGGCGGCCACCGCACACACGGCGGCGGCGGCCACCGCACGCTCCGGCACTGAGCCGGCCGCCCGCACATCGACCTCGCGTACGACCGCCGCGGCGGCGCAGGTGACGATCGGCATCACGTCGGTAAACCCGCAGATTGCGCGGCCGGGACGGCCGGTCACCGTGCAGGGGACGGTCAGCAACCCGACCCGGGCCGCGGTGTCCGGCCTCAGCGTCCAGCTCCAGTCGTCCACCACCCCACTCAGTAGCCGCGCCGCGCTGAGGGAGTACGCCACCGGGAACCTGCCATTGTTCCTCACGGTGACGGGCGCTCCGGCGCAACTGCCTGGAACGCTGGCGCCGGGAGCGGTCGACCACTGGTCGATCACTATCCCCGCCAGCAGTCTGGCCCTGACCTCGTTCGGCGTGTATCCGCTGGCGGCCCAGGTGGACTCGGTCGACTCGGGCGACGCCGCGCTGAGCACAGACCATACGTTCCTGCCGTTCTGGCCCGGCTCCCCGGCCGCGGCCGGGCTGACCCGGCGGACGAAGATCGCCTGGATCTGGCCGATTTTCAGCACCCCCGAGCAGGCCGCCTGCCCGGCCCTGCTCAACGGCGGGCTCGCCAGCAGCCTGGCCGGCGGCCGGCTCAGCCAGCTGCTCGCCGCGGGCAGCACGCCGGAAGCCGTCCGCGCCGACCTCACCTGGGCCATCGATCCCAGCGTGCTGGCCAGCGCCGGGGTCATGCGCCACAGCTACCAGGTGGGCGGCACATCCGCCTGCTCCGGTGCGGTCACCAGGCCGGCCAGCCCGGCCGCCCGCACCTGGCTGACCCAGCTGCGCTCGGTCACCGCGCAGCAGGACTACTTCGTCACCCCGTACGCGGACGTGGACATGTCCGCGCTCACGCACGCCGCCATGCGCAGCGACCTGCAGCGCGCAGCGGCCAAGGGGACCATCGTGGCGGGCAGGTACCTGGGCGGCACGCAACGGCCGGGCGGGCCGGGCGTCGGCGCGATCGCCTGGCCGGCCGGCGGGTTCGCCGACTTCGAGGTCCTGGGCAACCTGGGCGCGATCGGCTGGCGCACGGTGATCCTGAACAGCTCCCTGATGCCGCCCACGACATCGACCTCGTTCACGCCCAGCGCCATCACCAGCGCCCTGGACGGGGTGGACGGGCGCCTGCAGGTGGCCCTGTCGGACAGCACGCTCACCCAGGTCCTGGCCGGCGGGCCGACCGCCGCCCAGGTCCGGGCCGGCCCGGGACAGGCCCGTACAGCGCAGGCCAGCGCGGCCGCAGGCTCGTTCGCGACCGAGCAGCGCTTCCTGGCCGAGACGGCCATGATCGTCGCGGAGCAACCAGCCATCCCGCGTTCCGTGGTGATCGCCCCGCCCCGCCAGTGGAACCCGGCACCCGGCCTGGCCACCGCCTTGCTGACCGAGAGCGACGACGCTCCCTGGCTGCGTCCGGCCAGCCTGGCCGACCTCATCAGCGCGAAATCGTCCGCCGGGCAGGTACCGCGGATGTCGCCGCCCGAGGAGAAGCCCGCCCCCGGGGAACTGCCCCGGTCCCTGCTCCGCAAGGTCAGGGACCTCGAGGGCAGCATCCGCCAGCAGGCCAGCATGTTCGGCTACCAGCCCGCGTCCAGCTACCTGGCCGGGACGGTGGCCGCGGTGGAATCCTCCGCCTGGCGGGGCGACCCGGCACAGGCCGAGGCCCTGCTCGCCTCGGTGTCGGCGTACCTGGCCGCGCAGGATCGGCAGATCCGCATCATCGATACCGGGCAGGACACCCTGACCGGGAAATCCGGCCCCGTCCCGGTGTCGATCAACAACCGGCTGGGCCGGCCGGTCACCGTGCTGCTCCAGGTGCGTGCGCCATCGGACCGGATGACCGTCCGCCCCCCCGTGACCACCGTCACCATCGGGCCGCACCAGCCGCGGACCGTGGTGATCAAGGTAAAGTCGGCGGTGGCTGGCTCCACGGTGCTCAGGCTGAGCCTGGCCGCGCCCAACGGGGCGCCCTTGCCGGGGACCGATGCCCAGCTCAGCGTGGATGCCACCCACTTCGGCACTACGGCCTTGGTCATCGTGGCCGTCGCCATCGCGGTGTTCGTCGTCACCGCGATCGCCCGGGCGATCCGCCGGGGCGGCGCCAGGGGCGCGTTCCTTTCCCCGCGCCGGAGCACCGGCCCAGGTCAGGACGCGAACGGTGCGGAACCCACCGGATCGCCCAGCCAAACGGATACCGTCGTCTCCGAGGCCGCCCGTGATCACGACAGACCCGAGGAGCCGGATGACTACGCCAGCGCCCCAGGCCGGGTGGACCGCCCCTGACGGCGGCCGGGGGCACCGCCGTGCTCCCGGCCGGCATCAGGGCGCGGCCCGCGCGGGCAGCGCCGGCCGCGGCGTGATCCAGGGCGGTGACCCCGGCGCCGCCGACCCCGGCCCCGCCGACCCCGGCCCCGCCGACCACGGAGAGCCGCCGCTGCGGGACCCGGGCCAGCAGTCGCCTCCTGGCGGCCCGGGCGGCGGCGGGACCACCCCGCGCGAGCCCGGTCCCGGCCCGGCGGAGGGCGGCAGCCTGCTCCGGTCCAGCTCCGTGATGGCCATGGGCACGCTGGCGTCCCGGGGCACCGGATTCCTGCGAACGGTGATGCTCGTCTACGCGCTCGGCGAGACCGCGCACGGAGTCGGGAACCCGTACAACAACGCCAACACGCTGCCCAATGCGGTGTACGACCTCATGCTCGGCGGCATCCTGACCAGCGTGGTGGTCCCGCTGCTGGTCAGCGCGGCCAAGCGGAACAGAGACCGCGGTGAGGCCTACACCCAGCGGATGTTCACCCTGGCCACCGTGGCCCTGCTCGCGCTGACGGTGGTGGCCACCCTGGCCGCGAGCCTGCTGGTGGACCTCTACGCCCACGCGCTCACCGGGCCGGAGCGTCACCTGACGGTGATCTTCGCCTACTTTTTCATCCCGCAGATCTTCTTCTATGGAGTGAGTTCGATGGCCGGCGGCGTGCTGAACGCCCGCAACCGGTTCGCCGCGCCCATGTGGACCCCGGTCATCAACAACCTCGTGGTCATCGTCGTGCTGCTCATGTTCATCGCAACTGGCGGCATCGGCACCCAGGCGGCCACCATCTCCTCGTCCCAGGTCGAGCTGCTCGGCTTCGGCACCACGCTCGGCATCATCGCGCAAACCGCCGCTATGTTCCCTGCGCTGCACCGCGCCGGGTTCCGGTGGCGGCCGACTTTCGACTTCCGGCGCGCCGAGGTGGCCGAGATCCGCCGGATGGCCGCCCCGCTGTTCGGCTACATCGTGACCACCCAGGTGTCCTTCCTGGTGGTGCAGAACGTGGCCAACGCGGCGTCCACCCGGCCGGGTGGCACCTTCGACTCGTTCTCCACCTACAGCTACGCCTGGCAGCTGTTCCAGTTGCCCTACGCGATCGTCGGCATCTCGGTGATCACAGCCCTGCTGCCCCGGATGAGCGCACACGCGGCGGAGCGGCGGTTCGCGCTGGTCCGGGACGATTTCTCGACCGGCGTCCGGCTGTCCTCGGTGATCGTGGTGCCCGCCGCCCTGCTGCTCATCGTCCTGGGGGGCCCGCTGGCCGAGTTGCTGTTCGGCATCGCGCACGGCAGCACCTCCGTGGCCGGGGCCCGCTACATCGGCGAGGTGTTCGGGGTCTTCTCCCTCGGCCTCGTGCCGTACATGATGTTCCAGCTGCTGCTCCGGGTCTTCTACGCGCTGCATGACAGCCGCACCCCCATGTTCATCGGGGTCGCGGTCATGGCGGCCAACATCGGCGTCAGCCTGCTCGTGCTCAATCTGGTCCCCACCGGGCACATCGTGGAAGGCCTGGGCGTCTCGTTCGGCGTGTCCAACGTGGTGGGCGCGGTGCTGTCCTGGAGCATCCTCAGCCGCCGCCTGGGCGGCCTGGCCGGCCGGCAGATCACGGACAGCCTCGGGCGGATGCACGCCGCCGCCGTCCCGGCCCTGCTGTTCGCCTGGGCGGTGACGTTCATGGTCGGCGTGGTCCTCTCCCCCGGCCCGGCTTACGGGTTCGTCACCGTCTTCCTCGGCGGCAGCGGCGGTCTCCTCCTCTACCTGCTGTTTTCCCGCGCCCTCGGGATCAGTGAGGTGGCCGGCCTGATATCCACCGTGAAGAGCCGGCTGCATCGGTGAACGGCGCCGCGACGATGCGGCCCGGTAACGCCGCTCACACCTGCACTGATGGCCCCAGCCGGGGTTATCCGGAGGCGAAGCTGGTGTCTCTCACCTGTAACGGTTTTCGGTGGCGGGGCATGCGGGACGCGTCCCGCATGCCCGCGCGGCTTAGCATGGTGTCCAGCACCACGAATACGCGCTCGTCAACGTCCGCAGATCCGGGGGCTCGGAAGGAGGGTCGAGGGCCTGCCCCGCTCTTGACTTCAGGCCTATGAGCACCTTCATCTCGGAACCGGGGACCAGGCTGGGCGGCCGCTACCGGCTTGAGGACCGGGTCAGTGACGCCAGCGGGTGGGCGGCGTGGAAGGCCATCGACGAAACGCTGGCCCGGCCGGTGGCCGTGCTGACGTTCGCCCCGGGCTTCCCGCGGATCAGCGAGGTGCTCACCGCCGCCCGCGCGGCCAGCAGGCTCACCGATGCGCGGCTGGCCCAGGTCTTCGACGTGGAGGACGACTGGGACCAGGCGTATGTGGTGATGGAGTGGGTGGCCGGCGACTCGCTCGACGACCTGCTCGCCGACGGCCCGCTCGATCCCGCCCGGGGCGCCGAGATCGTGGCTGAGGCCGCCGAGGCGCTCGCCGCGGCGCACGCGTCCGGGGTGGCCCACCTCTGCCTGACCCCGCAGTCGCTGCGCTGGACGCCGGGCGGTGGGGTGAAAGTACTGGGCGCCGGCATCGACGCCGCCCTGGCCGACGCGTCCGCGGACGACCCGGCCCTGGCCGACACCCGCGGGCTGGCCATGCTCCTGTACGCGGCGCTGACCCACTACTGGCCTGGTCCCGGGATGGGCACGCTGCCGCCTGCCCCGCTGGCCGACGGCAGGCCGTGCAGCCCCCGCCAGGTCTGTGCGGGAGTTCCCGCCTCGATCGACGAGGTGACCACCCAGGCCCTGTTCCAGCGTGACCGCCGCCGCGGCCCGCCGCTGACCACCCCGGCGCTGTTCGCCGACGCGCTCGCCGAGGTGATCCCGGCCCCGCTTGCCCCGCCACCCGCGGCGCCGGTGCCGGCCGGCCCCCGCACAGGCGGTTACGCCGGGTTCACGGACTACGGGCCACCATCGCACTACTCGCCGCAGCCGCCGTCTGACTACCCGGGCACCCGGGGGTGGACGCCGTCCGGCAGCGGCCGGCCCCCCTATGCGCCCCCGCGGCGCGGTGAGCGGCCGTTGCTCAGCCGGCTGGCCATCGTCCTGGTCATCCTGCTCGTCCTCGCGGCCATCGGGACCGGGGTGTACAGCCTGACCCGCTCGCATGGCAGTGCCGGGGCCGCCACGGGCAAGTCGGGCGGCAGTTCGTCCTCCCCCTCCGCCGCCGGCGACACCGTGCTCAGACCGATAGGGGCCGAGGGATACGACGCGCTCGGCCTGGCTAACGACGGGGGCGACGAGGACAACGCCGGGGCCAAGTTCGCCATCGACGGCACCTCCTCGACGGCCTGGCACACCCAGTTCTACGTCGGCAATCCCGTGTTCGGCGGCCTGAAGCAGGGCACCGGCCTGCTCCTGGACATGGGCAAGCAGGTGAGCCTGCGCTCGGTGCAGATCACCTTCGGTCCCGAGGCCGGGGCCAACGTGGCCATCGAGGTGGGCAACAGCAACGCGATCTCCCCCCAGGGCAAGGCCTCGTTCACCAGGGTGGCCAAGCTCAAGGACGTCGCGGCGGGCCCGGTAACCTTCCAGGCCAGCGGCGCGGCCAAGGGCCGTTACGTGCTGATCTGGTTCACCAAGCTCCCGCCATTGCAGGGCAGCAACAACCAGTTCGAGGCCCTTGTCTACAACGTCCTCGTACGGGGATCGGGCTGAGCCGTGCCCGGGCAGCCCGGGCAGGCCTGGCCTGACCCCCGCGGGGTACCGCAGGCCGGCTCCTCCGACAGGGACCTGCTGCGTCGGCACGTCCAGGGCGACACCGAGGCGTTCGGCCTGCTGTTCCTCCGGCACCGGGAACGGCTGTGGGCCGTGGCCCTGCGCACGCTGGGCGATCAGGAAGAGGCCGCGGACGCCCTGCAGGACGCGATGATCTCGGCGTTCCGGCGGGCCGCGGACTTCCGCGGCGAATCGGCCGTCACCACCTGGCTGCACCGCATCGTGGTCAACGCCTGCCTGGACCGGATCCGCCGCCGGGCCGCGCGCCCGGCGGCCAGCGGGATGGACGAGCAGACGCTGGACGTCCTGGCCCAGGGGTCGGCGCTGGGCGATCCCGGGATAGACAAGGACACCGCGCTGGACGTGCTCGCCGCGCTGCGGACGCTCGCCCCGGACCAGCGGGCGGTGCTGGTCCTGGTGGACATGCTCGGCTACCCGGTGGCCGACACCGCGGAGATCCTGGGCATTTCCCCGGGCACGGTCAAGAGCCGCTGCGCCCGGGGCCGCGCCCGGCTGCTGCCGCTGCTCGCGCACCTGCGCGGGTCCGGGAGGCCCGAGCCAGCACCGGCCGGGCCGGCCGGGGCCGCGGGCCAGCCGGCCTCAGCCGGACAGGCGGCGGTCCGGGGGAACCAGCCAGCCGCACCGCGCGTCTCACCAGCCGAGGGAATGGGTGAGAACCAGTCATGAGCGGGCATGTGGACGCGGAGTCTCTGGCGCTATGCGCCGAGGGCCTGCTCAGCGGGCGCCGGAGCGCACGGATCCGCTCCCACGTGGCCAGCTGCCCCGAGTGCGCTGCCGCGCAGGCCCGGCTGACCGAGGTCCCGGCGCTGCTCGCCCGGGTCCCCCCGCCCCCGTTGCCGCCGGGGATCGCGGCCCGGCTGGACGCCGCGCTGAGCGCCGAGGCCGCCCGCCGCGCCGCGCCCGATCCGGTGACCGAACAGGATCGCCCGGCGCCAGCCCGCCGCCCTGACGCCCGCCCCCGGCCGGCCGGGCCGCGCGGCCCGCGGCTGCGTCTCCCGGTCGCGGCCCGGGTGCTGGCCGCCGCCGGTGTCGTGGTGATCGCGGGCGGGGTGAGTTACGTGGTGGCTCATTCCTCGTCATCCTCGCCGGCTTCCTCGGGGAATTCCGCGGCCGCGCCGGCGCCGGTCTCCGGGCCGGATCGTCACTCCGCGGCGAACGCACCCGGGGCAGGCCAGGGCACCGTCTCCCAGTTCACCGTGCGCCAGAGCGGGACCAGCTACCGCACGGGCACCTTCGCCGCCCAGGCCGCCGGGCTGCTGGACACGTCCTCCGCGAGCCTGAACCGCCCCGGGAAGGTGAGCGGCGGCCTGTCCCGCCGCGCCCCCAGCTCGTCCCTGATCGGCTGCGTGGACAAGGTTGCGGGCGCGGTCGCCGTGCGCGCGGGCGAGGTGAAACTGGTGGACCAGGCGCGCTACCAGCGCCGCCCGGCCACGGTCATCGTGGTGCAGGCCGCTGCCGCGCAGCCCGGTGTGGTCTACGTGGCCGGACCCCGCTGTTCCGCCTCTGACGCCGACATCCTGGCCAGGGCGCCACTGCCGGTGGCGGGCTGAACCCGCGCTGCGTTCGGGGCGCCCTGGATCCGCACGTCGGGAACATGGGAGCCCTAGGATCGGTTGAGAGCGTAGCGAGTTCAGCGAAGGGCAAGCAGACGTGACCGACGTTCGGGATGTCATCATTATCGGCTCAGGTCCTGCCGGGTACACGGCAGCGATCTATGCGGCGCGCGCGCGGCTGGCGCCCCTGGTGTTCGAGGGGTCGGTCACCGCGGGTGGTGCGCTGATGCAGACCACCGAGGTGGAAAACTTCCCGGGCTTCCCGGACGGCGTGCTCGGCCCGGACCTGATGGACTCGCTGCGCAAGCAGGCCGAGCGGTTCGGGGCCGAACTCGTGCCGGACGACGTGATCGAGGTCGACCTGGCCGCCACCCCCAAGGTGGTGAAGACCCACAGCGAGACCTACCGGGCCCACAGCGTGATCGTGGCCAGCGGCTCCAGGTACCGCGAGCTGGACGCGGAAGGTGAGAAGCGGCTGTCCGGCCACGGTGTCTCCTGGTGTGCCACCTGTGACGGCTTCTTCTTCCGCGAGCTCGACATCGCGGTGATCGGCGGCGGCGACTCGGCCATGGAGGAGGCCACCTTCCTGACCCGGTTCGCCAAGTCGGTGACCGTGGTGCACCGCCGGGACAAGCTGCGCGCCTCCAGGATCATGCAGGACCGTGCCCTCGCCAGCCCGAAGATTAATTTCCGCTGGGACAGCGAGGTCGTCGAGGTCCTGGGTGAGGGCAAGGTCACCGGCCTGCGGCTGCGCAACACCAAGACCGGCGCGGAGGACATCCTGCCGGTCGACGGCGTCTTCGTGGCCATCGGCCACGACCCGCGGAGCGAGCTGTTCACCGGCCAGCTGCCGATGGACAGCGAGGGGTACCTGATCGTGGACCACCCGTCCACCCGCACCGGCGTGGACGGCGTGTTCGCCTGCGGTGATGTGGTCGACCACATTTACCGCCAGGCGGTGACCGCGGCGGGCACCGGATGTGCCGCCGCGATCGACGCCGAGCGGTATCTGGCGGACCAGGCGGACCACAAGTCCTGACTCTGCCTCCAACCCCATCAGCCTCAACCCAACCCGAAACAGCGGAAGGAGCACCCACCGTGGGCGCAACCAAGGTCGTGACCGACGCGAACTTCGAGACCGAGGTCGTGAAGAGCGAGAAGCCGGTCATCGTCGACTACTGGGCCGAGTGGTGCGGTCCGTGCCGTCAGGTCGCCCCCGTGCTCGAGGAGATCGCCCAGGAGCACGGCGACAAGGTCGACGTGGTCAAGCTGAACATCGAGGAGAACCCGCAGACCGCGCAGAAGTACGGGATCATGCTCATCCCGACCCTGAACGTGTTCTCCGGCGGTGAGGTCGTCAGGCAGGTGGTGGGGGCCAAGTCGAAGTCCGCGCTGCTCAAGGAGCTCGCCGACTTCATCTGACCCGCCACCTTCCGCGGGCCCGCCAGCCTCGTGCCTGCTAACCCGGCGCGCCGTGACGGGCGCGGGACCGTCGTGCGGGGCGGGCCGGGACGGCAGCCGAGGAGGGCCGGCCCAGTGATGAGTCACGATGGGGAACCCGATATCCGCACGGTCACGTCGAGCCTGATCTACGAGGATTCGTGGATGTCGCTGCGCCGCGACGAGATCGAGCGCCGGGACGGCAGCCGTGGCGTTTACGCGGTGGTCGATAAGCCCCATTTCGCCATGGTTATCCCCGCTGACTCGGGCCGGTTCTGCCTGGTCGAGGAGTACCGCTACCCGGTGCGCCGCCGGGCCTGGGCCTTCCCGCAGGGCGGCTGGCCCGGCGGCCGCACCGGGGACCCGGAAGATCTGGCCCGGCTCGAACTGGCCCAGGAGACAGGGCTGCGCGCCCGGGACCTGACCTTGCTCGGCTTCCTGCACAGCTCGCACGGCACCTCCAGCCAGGGTTTCCACGTGTACCTGGCGACCGGGGTGACCGAGGGAGATCCCGACCGGGAACCCGAGGAGCAGGACATGCAGCACCGCTGGGTGCCACGGGGGGAATTCAAGAACATGATCCGCAACGGGACCATTACCGACGACTCGACCGTCGCCGCGTACTCACTCCTGCTGCTGCATGAGGAATCGCCCCGCAGCCGCTCGTGAATCGTTCCGTA
>Ga0187875_10000632_pt1 | contig 28485 bp, 25 predicted proteins | sample June2016WEW_17_1_2_FD_132978 | JGI IMG/M metagenome (GOLD analysis project Ga0187875, IMG submission 132978) | Peatland microbial communities from SPRUCE experiment site at the Marcell Experimental Forest, Minnesota, USA - June2016WEW_17_10 | ecosystem: Environmental > Terrestrial > Soil >...
GCCCGCCCTCGCCGCCCAGCCCGCCCTGACCGCCCTGACCGCCCTGACCAGTAAAGCCGCCCAGACTGGTAAAGCCGCCCAGACCACCAGGCTCGTCCAGCCCGGACAGGACCACCGGATCGATCCGGGGCCCGGCCACGATGATCATCCGTAGGTCGGGCACCCGCTCCCTGGCCTGCGGGAACGCCGCGATCACCCGCCGCAGCAGGGGAGCACCCACCGCAGAGCCCCCGACGGTCACGATGCAGACCCGCTCGTGGTCGCCATAACCGAGCGCCGCCCGGTCCTGGAGCTGACGGGAGTCAAAACCGGTGATGTAACCCGCGAAGTCGTAGTGGTGCTCGGTCCAGTCCCGGATGGACGGCAGCCCGGGCCCGAAGGAGTCCGGGACGATGTCGTCCGGCTCGCCCACGAAGATGGCCCGGTCGCGGACCCGCGGGAACCGGGCGATGTGCTCGATCATCTCGGCGTTGTAGTCGGCGGTCAGGTACGCCTCGCGCTCCCCGCCGTCGGCCATCGGCAGCCAGCCGACGAAGTCGGTCAGCCAGGCATAGCCTGCCGACTTCAGCTCCGGGTTCTCGTGCAGGTAGTAGTCGAGTTCCCAGGACTCGTCGCCGATCCACAGGTCGTAATCCTCCTCGCGGGTGAGGTCATGAAAGACCATGAAGTTCGTGAGCAGGATCTCGTCCATCCGCCGGATGGCATGGAACGAGTGCAGGTCATGCTCGGCCGACTCGGACTCGATGTGGCCGGACTCGCTCGCCAGGGACCTGCTGGCCGGGTGGACCCGCTCCCCGCGGGCCTCCAGCACCCGCGTGACCGGATGCTGGGCCAGCCAGTCGATTTCCAGGCCGGGATGCCGCGCCCGTAGTTCACTGGCGATCGCGACGTCCCGCAGGGCATGGCCGAGGCCGATGGGCGAGGAGATGTACAGGGCGCGCTTGGGACGTGAGCGGCCCCGGCGCCGGCGGGGCGGCGGCCCGGCCGGGCAGGCGAAGTCACGGATGACGAGGTTCGCCGCGACCGGGTCTCGCAGGTGCGGCGCGTGACCTGAGCCCTCGAACGTGATCAGCTGGGCGTCCGGGATGGCCGCCGCCACCGCGGCGCCGCGGGCCGGGCCGACGACCGCGTCCGCCGAGCCCTGGATGACCAGGGTCGGGCAGCGGATCTGGGCGCAGAGCCGTAGCGCGGTGTCCTGGTCGTTCAGCCATTCCGCGTCCATGCCCCGGACGATGGTCTCCGGGTCGGTGTCCAGGCCCCAGCCGACCGCGTCCTCGATCTGCTTGGTCGAGTGCGGCTCGGTGAACGCCTGCGAGAAGAAGAAGTCGAGGAACCCGGGCCAGTCCCGCAGCCAGTAGTGCCGGTTCCACTTGGCCCAGCCTTCCTCGGTTCCCGGTTCCTCATCGAACTGGTACGGGCCTTCCTCCTCGCCCGGCTCGGGAGTCAGCTGAAGGTCGGGCGCGATCAGCAGCAGGCCGCTGGCCCGGACCGGAGCCTCGGCCGCCAGGAGCAACTCCTCACCGGAGCCGCACCAGGACACGACGACCGCCTGGTCCAGGCCTACGTGATCCAGCACGGCCCGGGCGTCGTCGGCGCCGGTCCGCCGGTCGTACGCGTCCACCTCGACGGGGCGATCGGAGCGCCCATTGCCGCGCCGGTCGAACGTGACCACCCGGGCATGCCGGGCGAGATAGGGAATCTGGGCCTTCCAGGCCCGGGAATGAACGATCTCCCAGGTCGGGAACAGCAGGATGGCGGGCCCGCTGGTGCCGTACACCTCGTAGAACACCCGGACCCCGTCCCGCTGCAGGTAGCCCTCGGCGTCGGGATAACGCGCCCGCGTCTGCTCTGGCCGCACCGCTGGCCGCCCTTCTGGCCACGCCGCCGCATCCCCGGGCGGGCCCGGGGATGCGGTGGCTGGCTGGGCCCGGTTACTCAAGGCCGCGCCTCGAACACGAGGTTGAAAGGCGTCTCCGCGGCGCGGCGGAAACGGGTGAAGCCACCCGCCCCGATGACGTCCCGGATCCTCGCCTCGCCGGCCTGCGCGCCCAGGGCGAGGCCGACGTCCTGGGAGAGCGAGGCGGGCGTGCACAGCAGGGTGGAGAAGCCGTAATAGGCGCGTCCCACCGGATTCAGGTTCTCCTCGACCCGGTCGCCGGCCCGGGGCTCCACGATCATCCAGGTGCCGTCCGGCTTGAGCGTCGAGCGGACGTGACGCGCAGCCCCGACCGGGTCGCCCATGTCGTGCAGGCAGTCAAACATCGTCACGAGGTCATACCCGCTGCCGCTGTAGGCCGCGGCCGGGGCGACCTCGAAGCGGACCCGGTCCGCCACCCCGGCGCTCTGCGCCCGCTGCCGGGCCGTCTGGATCGAGCCCTCGTGATAGTCCGAACCGACGAAGGTGGAGTCCGGGAAGGCCTGGGCCATCAGGATCGTGGACGAGCCGTGGCCGCAGCCGATGTCGGCGACAAGCGCCCCCGCCTCCAGTTTGCCGACGACACCGTCAAGTGCGGGTAGCCATCCCGAGACCAGGCTGGCGTTGTAGCCCGGACGGAAGAACCGCTCACAGCCGTCATACACGTCGGATCCGTGCTCGTGCCACCCCAGCCCGGCTCCCGTGCGGGCCGCCTCGACGATCCGCGGGGAATCGAGCACCGAGCCCACCGCGACCTGGAAGAAGCCGGGCAGGTAGGCCGGGCTGTCCGGGTCGGTGAGCGCGACCGCCTGCTCGGGTGGCAGGGTGTACCGGCCGCTGGCCGGGTCGTACTCGACGTACCCGCCCGCGGCCTGGGCGTTCAGCCACTCGCGGACGTAACGTTCGGCAGTGCCGGTGCGCTCGGCCAGTTCGGCTGGCGCCAGCGGGCCCGCATAGGCCAGCGCCCGGTACAGGCCCAGCTTGTCGCCCAGCACGACCAGCGCGGCGTTCAAGGTGGCCCCGACCTCGTCCACCGCGCGGAACACGAACTGCATGAGCTTGTCCCCGTCGACCTCGGCGGCCTGCTCGATAGTGCTCATCATGCCCTCCTTGATCGGTTTCGAGCGAGCGTAGGTTCGGGATGGCCGAGCTCGCTTCCGGGGGCCACCTAGTCCCTTCCGCAGGCCACCTAGCCGCGCGCGCCCCTAGCCGGCCCCGGCGCCCCCTATCCGGCCGGGGACCAGGTGCCTACAATCGCGCCATGCTGCTGGGGCGGGCACGTGAGCGGCAGGAAATCGGGTTTGCTCTCGATCGGGCGCGATCGGGGACGAGCGCGACGCTTGCGCTGGCTGGCGAGCCGGGAATCGGGAAGACGGCGCTGCTCGACTACGCCGCCGGGCAGGCGACCGGAATGCGTCTGCTGCGGGCCCGGGGGATCGAATCGGAAGCCCAGATACCGTTCGCATCCCTGCTCGAGCTGATCCGCCCGGCGCTGCCGATGCTGGGGAAGATCCCGGGGCCCCAGGCGGCCGCGATGGAGAGCGCGCTGGCGCTGCGGCCCGGAACCGGGCAGGAACGGTTCGCGATCGGCGCCGCCACGCTCAGCCTGCTCGCGGCCTACGCCGAGGATGCGCCGCTGGTGGTGGTGATCGATGACGCCCACTGGCTGGATGGTTCGAGCGCGCAGGCGTTGCTGTTCGCCGTCCGCCGGCTGGTGGCCGATCCCATCGCGGTACTGATCACGGTCCGGGACGGCGAGCCGTCCCTGCTCGACGGCGCTGATCTTCCGACCCTGCGGCTGGGTGGCCTGACCAGCGATGAGGCCGCCATGCTGGTGCTCGGGCTGGCCCCGGAGGCGGCGGCCCGGCTGTATGGCGCGACCGCCGGCAATCCGCTCGCGCTGCTCGAACTCGCGCCGGACGCGCATGACCTGGCGCTGGCCCCGGAAGGTGCCCCCGTCCTGGTCCCGGCCACGATCGCCGGGGCCTTCCTGCGCCGGGTCGGCGCGCTCAGCGACACCACCCGGCAGGCGCTGATCCTGGCCGCAACCAGTGATAGCTCCGATCTAACGACCCTCGGGCGCGCAGCGGCCCATCTCGGCGTGGACCTGTCGGCGCTAGCGGACGCGGAAGCCGCGGGGCTGGTGATGATGGATGCGGGCCGGGTGGAATTCCGCCACCCGCTGGCCCGCTCGGCCATCTACGCGGACGCGCCTGCCGGGCAACGGCGCGACGCGCACCGGGCGCTCGCGGGCGCCCTGCCCGACCTGGACGTGGACCGCCGCGCCTGGCATCTGGCCGCGGCGGCGACCGGGCCGGACGAGGCCGCGTCGGCGGCCCTGGAGCAGGCCGGGGCCCGCAGCCGGGACCGCAGCGCGTACGCGACCGCCGCGGCGGCATACGAACGGGCCGGACGGCTGGCCGCGGACCATGGCCGGCGCGGCCGCCTCTTCCGGGATGCGGCGGAGGCGGGCTGGCTCGCCGGGTTGGCCGACCGGGCGGTCGCGCTGCTGGACGAGGCCCGCGCGGTCACCAGTGACCCGGTCATGCTGGTGGAGATCGCCGCCCTGGCGGGGCACATCGCGACCCGCCGCGGCCCGGTGATGCGGGGCCACGCGATCCTGACCGCCGCGGCCGAGCGCGCCGACCCCGAACGGGCCGTGATCATGCTCACCGAGGCCGCCAACGCCTGCTTCTACGCGGGCAATCCAGCCGAGATGCTGGTGGCCGCGGAGCGGGCCCGCGCCGCGTTGCCCGCCAATGCCTCGGTACGCGCCCGCTTCATGGCCGCCATGGCTGCCGGGATGGCGCGGGTCCTCGGCGGCGACGCGGCGGCCGGCGCGGAAGCCCTGCACTACGCGACGGAGCTCGCCGAGAACTCGCCGGACCTCCGTGAGGATCTCCAGCTGATGCCGTGGCTGGCCGTGGGACCGCTGTTCCTGCGCGAGGCCGGCACCGAGCGCTCGCTGCTGGAGCCGGTACTGCGCACCGCCCGGGCCCGCACCGCCGTCGGCGCGCTCCCTTTCATGCTCAACCTGATCGCCCGCGATCAGGCCACCACCGACAGGTGGGCGATCGCCGAGGCCAGCTACGAGGAAGCGATCAACCTGGCCCGGGAGAGCGGGCAGCGGACCGAGCTGACGTTCGGCCTGGCTGGCCTGGCCTGGCTGCAGGCCCGTCAGGGACGCGAGCAGGAGTGCCGCGGCTGCGCCGCCGAAGCCCTGCAGCTCGCCGCGGACCTCGGGATGCGGTTGCACGAGATCTGGGCGACCGCGGCCCTCGGGGATCTCGAACTCGGCCTCGGTGACGCCGCCCAGGCCGCCGGGCACTTCGAGCGGCTGCAGAGGCTGCTGGCCGATCTCGGGATCACCGACGTCGACCTCTCACCGGGGGCCGACCTCGTCGACGTCTACCTGCGGCTCGGCCGCCACGACGCGGCGCAGCAGGTCGCCGCCCAGCTCACGACCGCGGCGAATGCCAAGGGCCAGCCCTGGTCATTGGCCCGCGCGCTCCGGTGCCAAGGACTGCTCGCCAGCGGCAGCTTCGCCGGGGCCTTCGAGCAGGCACTGTCCCAGCACGCGCTGACCCCCGACAGTTTCGAGGCGGCGCGGACCAGGCTGGCCTATGGCGAGCGCCTGCGGCGGGCCCGGAACCGGGTCCTGGCGCGCGAACAGCTGCGGGCAGCCGCCGAAGCGTTCGAGCGCCTCGGCGCTCGCCCGTGGGCCGAGCGCGCCCACGCCGAGCTCGCCGCGACCGGCGAGAAGCGCCATGCCCGGGACCCGAGCACGCTCGTGGAGCTGACCCCACAGGAGCTGCAGATCGCTGTCCTGCTCACTGGGGGGAGAACGACCCGCGAAGCCGCGGCCGCCCTGTTCCTGAGCCCGAAGACCGTCGAATACCACCTGCGTCACGTGTACGAGAAGCTCGGCATCCACTCCCGCGATGAGCTGGCGCGGGTTCTGGCGGCGCACGGGGCCGGGCCGGGCGGACGGACCCCGGCCGGGCCGGGCGGACGGACCCCGGCCGGGCCGGGCGGACGGACCCCGGCCGGGCCGGGCGGACGGACCCGGCCGACAACGGAAACTAGGCGCGGCGGGTGAGCTGGTAGCGGAACTCGCCGGCCGCGCTGATCCGGCGGAAGCCGGCTTTCTCGAGCACGCGCTGGGACGCGACGTTCCCCGGGTCGGTGCCCGCCACCACGCTCCTCACCCGCGAATCCGCCCACGCCATCGTGATCATCGTCTGGAGAGCCTCGGTGGCGTAGCCGCGCCCTTGCCGGGAGGGCACAATGCCATAACCAATCTCCACCTCGGCGCCGTGCGGCGGCCCGAAGAACCCGATCCCCCCAACCACCAGGCCGCTGGCCCGCTCGACCACCTGCCGGTGGCCCCAGTCTTCGTCAGCAGTCCCCGCCGCGGCCTGCCCCGCCGCCACCGGCCCCGCCGCCACCGGCCCCGCCGCCACCGATCCCGCCGCGGCCTGCCCCGCCTCAAGCCCTACAGCCTGGTCCGCGCCCTGCAGCAGCCCGGCGATCACGACGTCGCCGTCGCTCGGATAGTCGTCGGCCCAGTCATCCAGCCGGTTCCCGGCCGTGATCGCGCGTATCGCGTCCCCCGGCACCGGCCGCAAGATCAGCCGGGCCGACACCAAGGATGACCTGGTCGTGGCGGTGGGCTGGCCGGCGGGTTCCATCAGGGCCCATTGTGTCTGATGGGACCACCAGCCTGGCCGGGCCCGGCCGTGGCAGCCCGGGCCATTGGTGAGGGCGACTGCTTATGGTGCGCGTGTTTCGTACCGTTTTATGCATCGGGTCGACCCGCTGCGCTCAGTGCACGGTTTGACTGCGCGCGCCCCCGGCGGCCTGGCAACATGCCTCAGGAACAGCGACTATCGGGCCCGTCGAAAGGCATATTTGGCCAAGTAACCGGGCGAATTCCGGCATGAGGAGCCTTGTGAACGCGATACCTAGGCATCGCAGGAAACGGAAGATCAGGCGCACCGGTCAGCACACGACCCCTTCGCAGGTGGAAAAGGTCGCCCAGACGGCAGGAAAGGCTGCCCCCGCCGTTGTGGTAGTGGGCACGCTCGCCACTACGGCTCCGCACATCGGTGGCGCGGTCGCGGCCTCACCCGCCGCCACGGCCCCGCATGTGGTCCACGCGCACCTCGATGCCGCTGCCCTCCCGGCGGGCGCAGCCCAGACCCGGGCGGCCAGCGCCCGCACGGCGATCGGCCGCATGTACACGGTGGAGGCCGGGAACACGCTGTCCGGGATCACCGAGCGCTTCTACGGCAAAGACGCCGACTGGCGCTCGCTGTACGCGGCCAATGAGTCGAAGATCAGCGACCCGAACGTGATCTACGTCGGTGAGGAACTCCGCCTGCCGCGGCACCTGCCCGCTCCGGCGGCCGTGCCGGCCCAGTCGTCGGCCTCCGAGGGCAGCACGCACACGACGGCCTACGCCCCGCGGCACGCCTCGTCGGCCGGTGGCGCGGCCGGCAGCCAGGCCTCCGCGGCGACCACCACGAACCTGTCCGGCACCCTGGGCTGCAGCGGCCTGGAAGCTCTGTGGGTCGAGGCGGGCGGATCCCCCGCGGTCGAGGTGACTGCGGCGTCCATCGCGATGGCCGAGTCCGAAGGTGACGAGTTCGCCACCGGGACCGTGGGCGAGCGCGGCTACTGGCAGATCAACCCGGTCAACGGCGCGCTCTCCACGTACGACCCTTACGGCAACGCCCGCGCCGCGGTCATCATGTCCGCCGACGGCACCAACTGGTCCCCCTGGACCACATACACCAGCGGCGCCTACGCCGGCCGCTGCTAGCCAGGCTCCGCCAGACAGGACCCCGCCAGACAGGACCCCGCTAGCCTGGACCCCGCTAGCTGGGACCCTGCCAGCCACGACGCGGCTAGCCCAGAGCGCGGCCACCCGGGACGCTAAGCCGGGTGCAGGCCCCGCTGATCATCCGGGGACCACGCCGGGCTGATCCGCCGGAATCCCCTGGGCCGCGGTACCCGCCGCGGAGGCCGGGACCGCCAGACCCTGGCGGGACAGCGGCCCCCAGCGGAACAGCACGCCGGCCACGACGGCACCGAAGACAAAGATCCCGCACGCCCACCAGAACGCCGTGGTGTACCCGTGCACCAACGCCTGCGTGACCAGGGATGAGGCCGGCTTCCCGCCGACCAGGGTGCGCGGGCTGAGGTGGGTGACCAGGTAGGACGCGGTGGCGCTGGCGGCCAGCGTGTTGAGCAGCGAGGTGCCGATGGAGCCTCCGAGTTGCTGGCCGGTGTTGACACTGGCCGAGGCCACCCCCGCGTCCTGGGGCGCGACCCCGAAGGTACCGGTGTTGATCGATGGCGCGATCACCATGCCCAGGCCCGCGCCGTCCACGAGCAGAGCCGGCAGCAGGTCGGCAGCATAGGTGGAGTGCGGGCCGATCCGGGTCAGCAGGGCCATGCCGACCGCTGCGAGGACCATGCCCACCGCGACCAGCGGCTTAGGACCGACGCGCGGCATCAGCACGATGTTGGACAGGTTGGAGAAGATCATGATCATGGCGACCATGGGCAGGAAGGCCACGCCGGTCGTCACCGGGGAGAAGCCCAGGGTCTGCTGCAGGTAGTAGGTCACGAACAGGAAGATCCCGAACATGCCACTGCCCGCGATGAGGATCGACAGGTACGCGCCGCCCCGGTTGCGGTCCAGCACGATCCGCAGGGGCAGCAGCGGCTCCGGCGCACGAGTCTCCCACCAGGCGAACACCGCGAGCAAGACCACGCCTGCGACCAGGAATCCCCACGTCGAGGGGCTGTGCCAGCTGTGAATCGCGGCGTTCGAGAAGCCGTAGACGATGCAGAACATCCCGGCCGAGACGAACAGCGCCCCGGGCACGTCCAGCCTGGGCCGCTGCCCCCGCGGGTGGCGGCGCAGCAGGATGGCGCCCCCGATGACCGCCGCCACCGCGAAGAACACGTTCACGTACAGGCACCAGCGCCAGGACAGGTACTCGGTCAGCACGCCGCCCAGCAGCAGCCCGAGCGCGCCACCAGCGCCGGCGATGGCCCCGAAGATGCCAAATGCCTTGCCGCGGTCCTTCGAGCCGCTGAAGGTGGTGGTCAGCAGGGACAGCGCCGCGGGGGCCATGAAGGCACCGAACGCCCCCTGCAGCGCCCGCGCCCCGACCAGCATGCCGAAGCTCGTCGCGGCGCCGCCGATCGCCGACGCGGCCGCAAAGCCGATGAGCCCGCCGATGAAGGTGACCTTGCGGCCCAGCAGCGAGGAGACCCGGCCGCCGAGCAGGAGCAGGCTGCCGAACGCGAGCGCATAGGCGGTCACGACCCACTGCCGGTCCACGTTGGTGAAATGCAGCGAGCGCTGCGCCGAAGGCAGCGCGATGTTCACGATCGTGGCGTCGAGGACCACCATCAGCTGGGCCAGCGCGATGACCGCGAGGATGTACCACCGTCTCGGGTCCGGCTGGTCAGCGCCGGCCGGGACGGCGGCAGGACTGGCGGGCGGGTTCGCAGCTGACATCGCACAGGCCAATCTGGAGGCATCTTCTCCGCTTCACAGGCGACCCTAGCACGAAGCGGAGGCGGGCCCTCCGGTTAGGGGTACAGTGACGGGCATGACCCCGACGCCAGTGCCCGAGTGCGTCCCGACGCCAGTGCCCGAGTGCGTCCCGGCGCGGCCCCTGCGCCGGGACGCCGAGCTGAACCGGCAGCGGATCCTGCGGGCGGCGGCCGAGATCTTCACCGAGCACGGGCTGCAGGCGACCCTGGACGACGTGGCCCGGCGCGCCGGGGTCGGCGTGGGCACCGTGTACCGGCGCTTTCCCGATAAGGAGGCCCTTGCCGACGCGCTGTTCACCGAGCGCCTCGACGAGCTGGTGGCGCTGGCCGAGGGCGCGCTGGCCGACCCGGACGAGTGGGGCAGCCTGGTCTCGTTCCTGGAGCAGGCCAGCGCGCTGCTGGCCGCCGACCGCGGCCTCCGGCAGCTGTTCATGTTCGCCACTTACGGGCGCGACCGGGTGGGCGAGGCCCGGGCCCGGCTGCAGCCCGTGGTCACCGGGCTGGTCACCCGGGCCCAGGCCGCCGGCGTGGTGCGCGCCGACCTGTGCCCCACAGACGTGCCGCTCATCGAGTTCATGCTCGCCGCGGTGGCCGAGTACGCCCGGAACGCGCGCCCGCAAGTCTGGCGCCGCTACCTGGCTCTCCTCCTGGACGGCCTGCGCCCGGCGCGGGCCGGCACGACTGCGCTGCCCGAGCCGGCCCTGACCCCGGCCGAGATCGAAGCCGCGATGCGCACCTCCTCCCCGCGCCGGCCCGGCTGAGCCCACAAGCCGGCCTCCCGCCCCGGACCCGGACCCGGAAATCCAAGGCAGATAACGAAGACCGCCGCGCACATCACCAAGGTGCATGCCAGATGCACGAGCCATCGATCGAAGCAACATCCCCCTGTCGCTCTGCGCTCAACTAGACTCATGCCGTGATCTTCAAGCAGGTCGGGGAAGGAAGGCCCTATCCCGACCATGCCCGGAGCACGCGGGAGTGGGCGGAGGTGCCACCCCGCCCGGTCCGGCTGGACCAGCTGATCACCACGAAGGCGGTGCTGGACCTCCGGCTGCTGCTGGCCAAGGATTCGACGTTTTACGGGGACCTCTTCCCGCATGTCATCCACTGGCGCGGCGAACTCTACCTGGAGGACGGCCTGCACCGCGCGCTCGGCGCGGCCCTGCACCAGCGGTCCGTGCTGCACGCCCGGGTGCTCGATCTGGACGCCGGGGTGCACCAGCCGCGGCACTCACGCAGGCGGGGTCGCAGCATTACGGACTGACCCGCGCGCCGCCTGGCTGATCTTGGCCCGGTGATGGTGCTTGCGTGCGGCGTGGGGCTTGCCGGCCTGCTTGACCGGGGCGGGGTGCTCCGCGTTCGCGGTCAGCAACGGGGTCATCCACTCCAGCAGCGAGGGCACCAGGGCCCGCCAGGTGGCCATGGTGTGCCCGCCACCTGGCACCACGATCAGCTGGACGCCGGGCTGCCGCGCCAGGACCAGCCGCTGGAACTGCCGGGCCGCGCGGAGCCCGGAACTGTCTTTGCCGCCGACGCCGAGCCAGAACTTGGGGATCCTGGCGCTCACTGGGAGCCGGGTGATCCGCAGCCGGGGCGTGTCGGTCCGGCGCGCGTGCAGGTCGGAGCCGAACGGGTTGACGGTGTGCACCGGGTTGCCCAGCTGGTCATCGCTCGGGGTGAAGTAGCCGCTCATCACGCCAGCCGCGCCGTAGCGCAGCCGGTACACCAGGGCCAGGTTGGCGGTGCAGTACCCGCCCTCGGAGTAGCCCGCGAGGCCCCAGGCTGGCCCCTGCGGCTGGACCCGCAGGATGTGCGGCAGGTACTCCGGCAGGTCCTGGACCAGGTAGGTGGCGTCCTGGGGCCCATGCCGCACGTTCAGGCACTGCAGCGAGATCCGGGTGCCGCCGTTGGCGTCCGGCATGACCAGCACCGCAGGCTTCACCGGGGCACCGTCGGCCAGCAGCGTGCTGTATGCCGCGGTGATGCCCATCACGTTGATCCAGTCCGCCGGACTGCCCGGGAACCCGGGGAACAGCTCGATGACCGGGAACCGATAGCCGCGGAACGCGGCACGGAAGTACTGCGGCGGGAGGTAGACGAACACGGTGCGCCGCAGGTGGCTGGATTTCCCCGTCACGGTGAGCCGGAGCGTCTGCCCGTTCGCGGCGGCGGCCCGGAGGTTCACGCGGCGGCCCAGGATCGCGCTGACCTGTTTGGCCGACGCGTGGTTGACGTTGGTCGCCGACGTCACCTGGTTGCCACTCTGGCCGCCCAGGTCCGAGGCGACCGCGCCCCAGGTCTGGTAGTAGTCGTAGTACTTGTTGACTGCGGCCACCCCGAACAGCATCGCGGGGATGAAGGCCAGGCAGGCCGCGAACACGCGGAACACCATCTGCCGGGCCAGAGCCATCCAGCAGACCAGGGCGCAGAACACCACGATCAAGAGGATGAACAGCGCGGTGCTTTGCGGCTCTAGCACTCCATCCCCTCGGCGTGGGCGGACCGCCGACCACGGGTCATGCCGGCGGCGCTCGGACGGGGAACGCCGCAGCGCTCGGAGGCGGGCCTTGGCGATCCATATGGGCGGTGGAGGTGGGATTTGAACCCACGGAGGGGTTGCCCCCTCACACGCTTTCGAGGCGTGCGCCCTCGGCCACTAGGCGACTCCACCGCCGCCGAGCCTACCTGACGTCACGGCCGCCGGCCTCCCGGCCGAAGACAGTGGCTGCGGCGCGTCAGTCGCCGGTGTGCCTGCGGCCGGCGAAGAACTCGCGGAGCAGGCGGGAGCACTCGTCCTCCAGCACAGCGGGGATGACCTCGGCCTGATGGTCCAGCCGGCGGTCGCGGAGCACGTCCCACAGCGAGCCGGCCGCACCCGCCCGCGGGTCGGGCGCGCCGTAGACGAGCCGGGCTATCCGCGCCGCGCGGATCGCTCCCGCGCACATGGTGCACGGTTCCAGGGTGACGACCAGGGTGCAGCCCGTCAGCCGCCAGTCACCGGCCACGGCGGCCGCCGCGCGGATCGCCACGATCTCGGCGTGGGCCGTGGGGTCGGCGTCGGCCTCGCGGCGGTTGTGACCCCGGCCGGTGATCGTTCCTGCGGCGTCCAGGACCACCGCGCCGACTGGGACCTCGGGAGGCTGCCCGGCCAGGGCCGCCGACGCCTCCGCGAGCGCCGCGCGCATCGCGGGGCCGAAGCCTGCCGCGTACCCGGTGGTCACGGCCTGGACCCGGGCCTCACGGTGCTTGCTTCATGGTGCTTGTTTCATGGTGCTTGCTTCATGGGCCGAGGGCGGCGTCCAGGGCACGGTCCAGCGCGTGGCCGAAGCCGAGCCGGCGGGCGATGCTGGCCAGGGCCTCGTCGGGAAACAGATCCAAGTCGCCGGACAGCGCCCCGAGATCCATCTCGTCCACCCCGAGGTCGGTGAAGATGGACATCTCCCCCACAGGCAGCACCTGGTCCAGGTCGTCATCGCCGGGGATCGGGATGTCGAGGTATTCCAGCACCTGGCGGGCCAGCGTCCAGTCCACGGCGGCAGTCAGGTCGGACAGGAACACTGAGACCTCGCCGCCGAGCACCCGTAGCGCCACGAAGAAGTCATCCCCGACCGCGACCAGCCCAATCGTGCCGCCCAGGCTCGGCTGCTGCCGCAGCGCATGGATCAGGCCGTGCAGGTCCTCGGTGAGGGCGACGGGCAGGACTTCGGTGTCCCAGGCGTCATCCTCCCGGTAGACGATCACGGCGACGTTGCCGCCATTCACATCCGTCATCGCCACCTCACCAGGGCTGTCGTCCAGCAAGGAATGGTGTCAGATCGGCGGCACGCCCGTATGCTAATCCCCAGGCTCGTCCGGGACCGGCGGCCGATGGGGAGATCTCACTACCTAAGGCAGTGAGATCTACACCTATTGTTACCACCGTCGGGACGCGGGGCCGACGGGACGGGAACCCGCCAATTTTCCGGCCCGGGCGGCGCGTGATGTTCGTCCCAGCGGGGGATCAAGGTACGGTGGCTGCCTGCAATCGGTAGTCTTGGTAAAGCAGTTACGCTGGGCTAAACTAAGCTAACGGGCTGAACGCAGCCGACGACCGCGGAGCTGATCATGCTGAAGAAGATCATCACCTGGGCGATCGTCATCTTCCTAGCCTTTTACCTCCTGACGCAGCCGGCCGGGGCGGCGAATGTCATCCATACCCTGCTAGATGGCCTGAAGAACGCCGGCAATTCCCTCGCGACGTTCGTGAACTCGCTGTGAGGACCAGATGAGGTTGATCGCTCCGCGCAATGCGGGCCCGGCGGCGGTCAACAAGTACCTGCTCCCGCACGAGCACCAGGTCATCACGGTCCGCAAGCATCCTGCGGTGCTCATCGGCCCGATCGCGATCGCGCTGGCCGGCGCGCTCATCGCCCTGGTACTGGGCACCACGCTGCTGCGGCACTCGCACGACGGCATCCTCGTCCTGGTGCTGGTCGTCTTGTCGCTGCTGCTCTACCTGGCCTTCAAGGCCTGGGAGTGGTCCGAGGACTACTTCGTGGTGACATCGGACCGGATGCTCCAGGCCAGCGGGGTCTTCACCCGCAAGATTGCGATGATGCCGCTGGTCAAGGTCACGGACATGAGCTTCCAGCGCTCCTCGCTCGGCCGGCTGCTGGGCTTCGGGGAGTTCATCCTCGAGTCGGCGGGCCAGGACCAGGCCCTGCGCAACATCGATCATGTGCCCTATCCCGAGCAGCTCTACCTCGAGATCTGCGCCCTGATCTTCCCGGCGGAGAAGATCCCCTGCCCGCAGTGCGACGGCCAGGGCGTGCTGATCCAGCAGAACGAGGACGGGGAGGAGACCACGTACCTCTGTCCTCTATGCAAGGGGCGGAAGACGGTCTCAAGCGAGACCCTCGTCGCCGAGAATAGAGACGTCGGCGACGACTGAGTCGCCAGCAGCGCTATATATCCCTTCCCCGGGGTTCGTGCTGCCGGACGGTCCACCGGAGCGTCCGGCAGCACGAGTCTGCCCGCGGCCAGGCCGCCCGCAAACCAGGCGCCCCGCAAACCAGGCGCCCCGCAAACCAGGCGCCCCGCAAACGTGCATGCGGTCACACGCTGACGAGCGCGATGCCGGCCACCGCCAGCAGCAGCCCGGCCAGTTGCGGCAGCCGTATCCGCTCACCCAGCACGACCCGGGCCAGCAGCACGGTGACCCCCGGGTACAAGGAGGTCAGCACCACCGCGACGCCGAACAGCCCATCCCGGGTGGCGGCCACGTAGCAGACGTTGGCGCCCGCATCGAGCAGCCCGGACGCGACCGCCGCCGCCAGCAGCCACGGGCTGACCGCACGCCAGGCCAGGCCGCCCATCCAGGCCACCGCCCCGGTCACGACCAAGGCCCCGGTGATCCGGGCCACGGCGCTGGGCCAGAGCACGCCGGAGGCGCCTGCGTAGCGGAGGAAGAGGAAGAACAGGCCGAACGCAAGGCCGCCGCCGACGCCGAGCAGCAAACCCCGGGTACCCGGCCGGGACGCGGGCTGACCACGGCCGATCCCTTCGGAGCTCACCAGTACGGTGGCCACCAGGCACACGCCGCCACCGAGGTAGACCAGCGGCCCGGGCCGCTCCCCGGCCGCGATGGCCACGCCGACCGGGAGGACGGTGGACACCAACGCGGACACCGGGGCCACCACGCGCATCGGCCCCGCGGCCAGGCCCGCGTAGAACAAGATGAGCCCGGCGCCCCCCGCCGCACCGGCCGCCGCGGCCCAGGGGAGCCCGGCCGTGCCGACCGGCCCGCCCGCCGCGAGCGCGACGGCGAGCAGCACCGCCGCCCCCGCGGGGGCCGACACCACGAGCACGGAGAGGACGTGGGTGCGCCGTGACACCGCACCGCCGAGGAAGTCGGCGCTGCCGTAGAGCGCGGCGGCCGCCAGAGCGAAGACAATGGTCACAATGGCTCCCGGGCGAGCGGGCCGAATCAGAGGGCCGGTCGGTACAGTGAACTATGTGGTTCACTGTACCGACCGCTGCGACGCGAAGCGAACGGATAAACGATGGCTGCTGCCGACATCCCGGCCGCGCTGGCCCGGACCCTCCAAGCGCTGCGGGCCGAACGGGGCTGGTCACTGGACCAACTGGCCGCCCGGTCCGGGGTGAGCAAAGGAGTCCTGGTCTCCCTGGAACAGGGGCGTGGCAACCCGAACCTGGGCACCCTGGCCCGGGTCGCCGACGCGTTCGGCGTGCCAATAACGAGGCTGGTGGAGGTCACCGGCGAGTCCAGCGTGCGGATCAGCGCCCCCGATCAGGCGCGGGTGCTCTGGCGGGGCCCGTCCGGGGGAACGGGCACGATCATCGCGGCCACGGATCCGCCCTGGGCCGCCGAACTGTGGCGCTGGACGCTCCAGCCGGGCGAGGGGTTCGGCGGCGACGCGCACACGCCCGCCACCCGGGAACTGGCCTGGGTCGAGGAAGGCACCCTGACGCTGACCGTGGCCGGGCAGCGCTACGAGGTGACAGCCGGGCAGTCGGCCCGGTTCCCCGGCGGCGTCCCGCACGCCTACCGGAACGACGGAACCGGGGCGGTGTCCCTGACGATGATCGTCGTAGTGCCGCCCGCGCCGGAGTGAGCGGCCCGCCAGCCCGGCCGCGCCGTGCTGGTCAAGACGGCCCTAAGGGCCCTAAGCGACGCGGGTCCAGCCGGGCACTGGTACATTCTGTAACAGAATTCACGCTCGCCTTGCCTGCGCGGATTTACCTGCGGATCACCTTGGCGCAGATTGCCGCCGCGTGATCCCGGGCAGGCTGTGGCAATGGGCGGAGCCCCGGCCAATATCCCCGATAGGAGAAGTAATGCGAGTCGTGGTGACGGGTGGCGCCGGTTTCCTCGGATCCCATCTGTGTGATGCGATTATCGCCCGGGGTGACAGCGTCGTATGCGTCGACAACCTGGCCACCGGGCGCCCGGATAACGTCGCGCACTTGATGGGCAGGCCCGAGTTCACGTTCGTGGAGGCCGACGTCAGTTCCGCTCTCGACGTGGCCGGCCCGGTCGACGCGGTGGCCCATCTCGCCAGCCCGGCTTCCCCGCCGGAGTATCTGCGCCTTCCCCTCGAGACCCTGGCCGCGGGCAGTCGCGGGACGGAGAACGGCCTGCGCCTGGCCCACCGGCACGGCGCGCGTTTCGTCCTCGCCTCCACCAGCGAGGTCTACGGGGACCCGGCCGTGCATCCGCAGTCCGAGGACTACTGGGGCAACGTCAACCCGGTCGGCCCGAGAAGTGTTTACGACGAGGCCAAGAGATTCGCCGAGGCCCTGACCCGCGCCTACCGGGATACGCACGGCGTAAATGCCGGCATAATCCGCATCTTCAATACGTATGGCCCCCGGATGAACGCGCGGGACGGGCGCATTGTCACGAACTTCATCACCCAGGCCCTGAACGGCGACCCGCTGACTATTTATGGCGACGGCAGCCAGACCCGCAGTTTCTGCTATGTCGATGACCTGATCCGCGGCATCGTGGGCATGATCGACTGCGCCGAGAACGGCCCGGTGAACCTCGGGAACCCGGAGGAGTTCACCGTGGCTGACTTCGCGCAATTGGTGCTCCGGCTGACCGGCTCGGCCTCCCCGGTGGAGCACCTGCCGCTGCCGGTTGACGACCCGACCCGCCGCTGCCCGGTCATCACCCGGGCCAGCCAGGTGCTGGGCTGGCGGCCGGAGATCCGCGTGGAGGACGGCGTCTGCCGCACGGTCGAGTGGTTCCGCTCCCGTCCCGAGGAAGTTCGGATGGCCTCGGCCGCCGGTTCGCGCTGATCGGCCTGGCGCCGTTGCGCGCCACGATCGAGGGCAGGCCCTAGCCGGAGCTGCCGACCCGCGCCGGCCACATCCGCCATCCCGGTTACCGGGCGGCGCCGCCAAGGGACCGCACGGTCCAGCCGGCAGCCCGCCACTGGCTAAGGGGGAGCACGTTGCGCCCGTCGAGCAGGCACGGGGTCCGGACCACCGAGGCCAGCTCGAGCGGGTCGAGCTCGCGGTACTCAGCCCATTCGGTGAGGTGCAGCACCACGTCTGCTGCCTCGCAGGCCTTGACCGCTTCTTCCACGTAGTCCAGAGCCGGCCAGGCCTGGCGTGCGTTGTAGGTAGCCCGGGGATCGTGCACCCGTACCACCGCGCCCTCGGACTGGATCATCCGGGCGACGTTCAGGGCGGGCGAGTCCCGCACGTCGTCGGTGCCGGGCTTGAAGGCGGCCCCCAGCACGGCCACGTTCCGGCCGGTGAACGACCCGCCGGCGAGCTCGCGCGCCACCTCGACAGCCAGTGCCCGGCGGCCGGTGTTGATCTGGTCCACCTCGCGCAGGAACTGGAGGGAGTCACCCACGCCCAGCTCGTCGGCGCGGGCCATGAAGGCCCGGATGTCCTTGGACAGGCAGCCGCCGCCGAAGCCGAGCCCGGCGGACAGGAAGCGGCGCCCGATGCGGGTGTCGTGGCCGAGCGCGTCCGCGAGGGTCATCACGTCCGCGCCCGCAGCATCACACACGTTCGCGACGGCGTTGATGAAGGAGATCTTGGTGGCCAGGAACGCGTTCGCCGCGACCTTGACGAGTTCCGCGGTGGCGAGGTCCGTGACGATGTACGGCGTGCCCAGCTCCAGCACGCTGGCGTACACCGCGCGCAGCGTGACATCGGCAGCCTCCGACGTCACGCCCACCACGATCCGGTCCGGCCGCAGAGTGTCCTGGACCGCGAAGCCCTCGCGGAGGAATTCCGGGTTCCAGGCCAGTCCCGCCGCGGCGCCCACCGGGGCGAGCCCGGCGATCCGGGCGGCTAGCCGGGCCGCGGTGCCGACCGGCACCGTGGACTTGCCGATCACTAGGCAGTCCCGCGTCAGGTGCGGGGCCAGCCCGTCCACTACCGCCTCGATATGGCTCAGGTCCGCGCCCGTCCCGGCGGGCAGCTGGGGCGTCCCGACGCAGATGAAGTGGACGTCGCCGAACTCCGCGGCCTCCCGCAGCGAGGTGCTGAAGCGGAGCTTCCCGGACGCCACCGCCCGGACCAGGATCTCCTCGAGCCCAGGCTCGAAGAAGGGCGCGCGGCCATCCTGGAGCGCAGCGATCTTCCGGGCGTCGGAGTCCACGCCGAGGACCTCGTGCCCGAGATCCGCCATGCAGGCGGCGTGCACGGCCCCCAGATACCCGGTCCCGATGACGGTCATGCGCATGCAGGTCACTCCTTATGGCACCGATCCCAGCGGGATGCTCGGGGAGGACCCATCATCGGGCTGCTCCTCCATGCAGGAGAATCCTGGTGGAGAACGAGGCGTCCACACTAGCGCTACTTTCACTTTTGTCGCTTAGGTCATCCAAGCTGCTGCACGCCAAAGCCGCACGCGCTTGGCAGGAGGTTTACGGGCTAAACTCGGCGAACCGTGCGGCAGCGGCGCATCCGGTCCGCAATGGGATGGAATAGTGCCAGCTCACAGGGGCTAGGAGGCGATAGGCCGTGCGCTTCGTGTTCAGCCCGCCCACCGAGGAAGCGGCCGGTCTGCTGAGCCTGCCGTGGACGGAACCGCTCGAGGACTGGCAAGACCCGCGGCTGGTCGAGATCCGGCAGCGCGGCATCTCCCGGCACATCGTCCGCTTCGTCGCCGACGACGGCGAGCTGTACGCACTCAAGTCGATCAACGAGAACCTGGCCCGGCGCGAATACCGGCTGCTGCGCGAGCTCGCCGAGCTCAACGTGCCCGCGGTGCATGTGGTGGGCATCGTGGTGGACCGCGGGCCGGATCTCGACGCGATCCTGGTCACCCGGTTCCTGGACTACTCCACCACCTACCGGGCCGTCTTCTCCAGCCCGCGGGGCGGCCAGCCGACGGACCGGCTGCTCGACGCCCTGGTCGAGCTCCTGGTGCGGCTGCACCTGTCGGGCTTCTTCTGGGGTGACTGCTCGCTGTCCAACACCTTGTTCCGCTACGACGCCGGCACGCTGGAGGCATACCTGGTCGACGCGGAGACGAGCGAGCGCCATCCGTCGCTGACCGCGGGGCAGCGTCATTACGACGTGGACCTCGCGGAAGAACGGGTCTACGGCGAGCTCCTCGACCTGCAGGCGGGCGAGCTGCTCAGCCCGGAACTGGAGCCGCTGGAGATTGCCGCCGAGCTGCCCCGGCGGTACGAGCGGCTGTGGGATGAGCTGACTCGTGAGGAGCTGCTGCGCCCTGACGACCAGCGGTACCGGATCGCGCAGCGGCTGCGCCGGCTCAACGAGCTCGGTTTCGACGCCGACGAGGTGGAGCTGATCAGCGTGCCGGACGGTAACCGGCTCCGGCTTCGGACCAAGGTCTCGGAGTCCGGGCATCACGCGCGCCAGCTGTTCCTGCGCACCGGTCTCGTCGTGGAGGAGAACCAGGCCCGCCGGCTGCTCAACGACATCGCTAGCTTCCGCGCCTACCTGGAGCAGAAGCGGGGCCGTCCGGTACCCGAGATCGTGGCGGCCAGCCAGTGGCTGGGCGACGTCTATGATCCGGTGGTGGCCGCGATACCGGAGGACCTGCGCCGCCGCCTGCCCCCCGCCGAGATCTTCCACGAGATCCTTGAGCACCGCTGGTATATGTCGGAGGAAGCTGGGTTCGACGTCGGGACGACCGCCGCCGCCCGGTCCTATTTCCAGACGGTGCTGCCTGGGGTGCCCGAGCTGCTCAGCGACGGCGGCGCGGCGCCCGGCGGCAGCGGCGTGCCATCCTGACGGCCACGGGCCGCGATCATCGGCAGCCCGATGAGGAGCGCCAGCACCGCGAGCACGGCCGATTCGATCAGCTGGTTGTCCGCCTCGTGCGAGCAGAACTGCTCGAGCAGCTGCTGCTGCGCCGCGGTTCCCGCTTGCCCGGGGCTGCCGCCCGTGTTGACTATGGCCGGGTCGAGCCGGACCTGGACGGCGTTGTCGGAGGTGAGGCCCGGGCCGCAGAACCCCGCCGCCTGGCCGGATGAGGTCCGCTGCAGGCTGAGCGGGATGAACAGCAGGGTCAGCGCCGCGGCCAGGCCGCCCACGACGATCGCCACCCCGCACAGACGCAGGAACTCCCGGCCGCCGGAACGCATGGCTACCTCCTGACCGCACTTCACCTATCCGGAGGCCTGACCTCCGTCCTACCATCGGGCCTGCCGGCCCGGCTGTTACCTAGCTTGGCACGGCCGCCGCTGTGAAAACGCGTACCAGCCGGGCACGGGTGCTCTCTGGCTGCCGGTAACGTCCACAAGACAGCACGCGGTGCCAGGGAGGTAGACGTGACGACGGAACCCGAGTCCATGGAGGCCGGGGTGGTCAACGTCCTGCTGACCATTGACCCGGTGGCCAGCCACGCCTCCGGCCAGTACCTCACCTGGGACGGGATGCCGTTCGACGGGGACCAGACCGCGCGCTGCGACGCGGCCACGCCGCACGAGCTGTGGGCGTGGACCGTCACCGCCGATGAGGCCCCCGGCGCCGCCGCCGGGCCCCGGGCGGACGTGCGCAGGCTGACTACGATCGTGGCCGGGTCGGCCGGCCAGGTACCGGAGGCGTTCAACGAGGCGGTGCTCGCGCACTTCGCTGGCTGCCCGGCCCGCGAAGTGCTGGGCCCAGGGGCCGGAGACGGGGCGGCCGGAGACGGGGCGGCCGGAGACTACCGTCCCTCCCCCGTCACCTTCCGGGAGAGCGTGCTGCCCCGGATCTTCCGCGACACGGTGCTACCCAGCCTGGCCGGGCCGGAGCGCGACGAGGCACTGGAGATCCTGGCCCGCCTGGAGCCGGCGTCCAGCGCACCGGCCCCCGACGCCACCGCCTGAGCCGGTCAGCTCGCGCAGCCGCCCGCAGCCTTGGCCGCGGCCACATCCGCGGACACGCTCCCGTGCCGGTACAGCCCGAGGTCCCCGGGCGAGAATCCCCAGTGCCCGTCGGCGTAGACCAGGGTCTCGGTCGCGCTCTCCGGCTTCGCGGCCTCGCCGGTCAGGGCCACCGTCACCATCGCGGTCTTGCCGGTTATGGCGACGCGGCGGATCTTGTAGATCATCCCGCCCGTCGCGCCCGGGCAGCCCCGGTGCACCGCCACCCAGGCCTGCTCGTTGATGGCCTGCCGGGCGTTGGCGCTCAGCATCTGGTAGATGATCGCGAACTGGCCCGCGGTGTAGAGCGTGAGGTAGTCATCGGCGTCCGCGCGCACCGCCGCGACCGTCGCCGGTTCCACGGGCGCCGCGGCGTGCGCACCGGGCGCCGGGCTGCGGGCCGGCGCGGACGGGCCGGCGGAACTGCCAGGACTCGCGGCTGAGCAGGCTGCTAATGCCAGCCCGGCGGCAACCGCGGCCGGGACGATACCCATCGCCTGAAATCGCATTCGTGCGCTTCCTCTCAGAGGTGACGCATCAGAGGTGACGCATAACAGACGCCCACCGGGCCCCTGAGGTGCACGCCTGCGCAGGTCAGGTTGGGCCAGGCTGATCACGCCGGCCAGGCTGCGGGGCGAGCACGTTGTTGCGGTCTCCCGGGCCCAGCCCGGGACAGGTTATGGCACCGAGCGGCCCAGCGGTACCGCAGGGCCCGGGACGGGCTTCAGCCGGTCGATGTCGATCCCACAGCGATCTCGCCGAACACCATGCCCGAGGAGACTCCCAGGAACAGCGACGGGGCGAAGACGCCCCGGACCCGCCGATGCCCAGGGTCAGGTGCACCCTCGGGCTGGCGCCAGGAGCACCCTCAGGCTGTGGCGCGGCTCACTCAAAATCCATGCATTAGTTGTTCATAGAGGGTAGAGGCGCAAGCTGGAGGTGAACCAGAGTGACTGGTACTTCAGCGGGCGGCATCATCGTCATCATGGCCGTGGTCCTGGTCGGGGCGATGGCGATGATCCTCTGGATCTTCGTGACAGGGCGCCGTGGATCGTTCAGGCACCACCAGATCGACCACCGGGCAGGGGACGTCCGCAGGGGCATTCACGTCGGGGACCCGGGCAGCGTGATGCCACGCCGTGACGCCCCCGCGAACTCAGTCGATCGGACGCCACTGGACCGGACAAACCGTTAGAGCTGATCGCGCCGGCCCGGTCGTCAACGTGCCGGCACGGTCAGGGGAACAGCGGTCAGTGCCGGGGCGCTGCCCGACGCGGCGCGCCAGGCCGCCGCCGTGGCCGGGGACGCAGCGGCCCACGGGCTCACCCAGCTTGGCGCGGGCGACGGCCCCGTCCATGCCCTGCACCACGTGTACTCCGCACCAGGGCCTTAGTCATACTGGAATCATCGTGGCAGGGATCGGGCAGGAGCCGGAGCCGGGCGGCCGGGGCGGGGCGGCCGGGCCGCAGCCGTCCCGGATCGATCGGCGGCGTTACTTCGTCCTCATGTCGATCTGCATCGGCTTGTTCATCCTGTCCTGGGCGGTCGTGGACCGCTATTCGGTGCTGGCGGCGATCATCATCTCGATCGTGGCCCTGGCCATCCCGCCGTTCGCCGCGATCATCGCGAACGTGTCCAGCGCCACGGACCGCAGGCGCCAGTAGCCCTCAGCTGCGGCTGGCGTCCCGGTAGTGCAGGTGGACCACGCCGCTGCCGAAACGGCGTTTGCCCACCAGCTCGAGGGGCAGGCGGGCATCCCGGGGGGAGGGACGCCTTGCCGCTGCCCAGCACGATCGGCGAGATGACCAGGTGGTAGTCGTCGACCAGGCCCGCCCGGATGGCGCAGGCCGCGAGCCGTCGAGCGACATGATGGACATGTAGATCAGCCTGGCCATGACGAGATCGTATTCCAATATAGGAATACGATCGACCTACAAGCCTAGGTAGGCCCGGATGGCGCCCTCGACCTTGCTCAGCTCAGCAAGGCTGAGCCTCCCCCGCTGTTTTCGCAGCTTCCCCTTGGGGAGCGTGTGCAGATCAGTCACGTTCACGTGCCTCACGTCGTGGCCGGAGAGTCCGGCTTCGTGATCCAAGCGCACATGCGTCGGGAAACTGGGCGTCCCAGACCTCTCCCCTCATGGGGTCCACCGGCTACTCGTTCCAAATCGCAGCCACACCTTCCGGCACGGGGGCTGGCTCGCCACCGTAGAACCTGTCGTACTCCTTAGCCATGGCCAGCTCACGAGCCCGCTTGTGAACCAGGCGCAGACCTTCACGCACAAGCGCCGAGGTGCCATCCAGCCCGAGCAGCTGCCGCCGGGCGAGGGCGCGCGAGGTGCGGTGAACGGCTGCGGTCAGGCGCTGATGTGCGCGCAAGGGTCCCGAAACCGAAAGCAGCAGCCCTCCGGTAGAAGATCCACCGGAGGGCTGCTGTTCAGCGAGCGGAGGCTCGGGGATTTGAACCCCGGATGGGCGGTAAACCCAAACCGCATTAGCAGTGCGGCGCCATAGACCGGACTAGGCGAAGCCTCCCGACGACCAAGCGGTCCGCATCAGCGTACCGGGATGCCGCCGGACGCGCCAAAGCAGTTGGCGCACTGCTGCCGAAACAGCCGGGCTCAGGTCCGGCCGGGTTCCCGGCCGCCAGGCACCCAGGGCACCGCCTGGACCCGTTAGTGCACCTCGGTCACCTCGTAGTCGCCGGCCGCGTACGCCTCCCGGATGCGGGTCTTGGCGAACTTCCCGACGCTGGTCTTCGGTACCTCCGCGATGAACGACCAGCGCTCGGGGAGCTGCCAGCGCGGTATCCGCTCAGCCAGGTACTCCTTGAGCTCCTTCGGGGTGATCGTGGCGCCTTCCCTGATCACCACGGCGGCGAGCGGGCGCTCACCCCATTTCTCGTCGGGGACCCCGATGACGGCGGCTTCCGCCACCTCGGGGTGGCCCATCAGGAGGTTCTCCAGCTCCATGGACGAGATCCACTCGCCGCCGGACTTGATCACGTCTTTGGCCCGGTCGGTAAGCGTCACGTACCCGAGCCGGTCGATGCTCCCGACGTCGCCGGTGCGCAGCCAGCCATGGTCGAACTTCCCCGGATCGTCGTCCTTGTAGTACGACCCCGTGATCCAGGGGCCGCGGACCTGGACCTCACCGACCGTGACGCCGTCGTTCGGGAGCACCGCTCCGCTGTCGCCGACCAGTCGCCCTTCGACCGCGCAGAACAGGCGGCCCTGGGTGTCCCGGTAGTGCCAGGCCTCCTCCTCGCTCACCCCGCGGGGCGGCCGGGCCACGGTGCCCAGCGGCGAGGTCTCCGTCATCCCCCAGGCCTGCAGGATCTCCACGCCGAGTTCCTCCTGGAAGGCCTCCATCAGCGCATGCGGAACCGCGGAGCCACCGCACGGGACCAGGCGCAGCGACGACACGTCGCCACCGTAGGCCCGGACGTGCTGAAGCAGCCCGTTCCAGATGGTCGGCACCGCTCCGGCGATCGTCGGCCGCTCCGCCTCGATCAGCCGCACCAGCGGCTCGGGCTGCAGGAACCGGTCCGGCATGATGAGGTCCGCCCCGGCCAGCAGCGCCGCGTAGGCCAGGCCCCAGGCGTTGGCGTGGAACATGGGCACGACCGGCAGGACCCGGTCGGTGTCGTTGACGGCGAACGAGTTGCCCAGGCAGGCACCCATCGCGTGCAGGTAGGTAGAGCGGTGGCTGTAGACGACACCCTTGGGCATGCCGGTGGTGCCGCTCGTGTAGCACATGGCCGCGGCGGTCCGCTCATCCAGGTCAGGCCAGCTGAACGTGGTGGGCTCGGCGGCCAGCAGGTCCTCGTAGTAGTGCACCTCGTGGCCGGGCCCGGCCAGCGCCCCGGCGTCGCCAGCCCCCCCGCCCGAGACCGGCCCGGCCAGCACGATGTGCCGGACCGTTTCCAGGCTGGGCAGGATCGCGGCCAGCAGCGGCACCAGGGTGGGCTCGGTGATGATCACGTGATCGCCGGCGTGGTTGGCGATATAGCTGAGTTGCTTCGCGTCCAGCCGGAGGTTCAGCGTATGCAGCACCGCGCCCATGGAGGGGACAGCCAGGTAGGCCTCCAGGTGCTCGGAGTTGTTCCAGAGCAGGGTGGCGACCCGCTGGTCCCCATCCACCCCGAGTTTGCGCAGGGCGCCGGCTAGCTGCGCCACCCGGGCACCGGTCTGGGCATAGGACTGGCGGCGGACGCCGTCCGTCGTGCACGTGACGACTTCACTATCGCCGTAGACCGTGGTGCCGTGACGCATCAGCCCGGTCACGGTCAGGGGCACGTCCATCATCGTGCTGAGCACCGGCCACCTCCTTGATTCACCCCCCCGGCGCGCACCGCGCCGATCCCGCGTCGTTCTCGTCGGATCGTGTCATGCCTTGCGGCGAAACGTCACCCTCCGACGCGGGATTCGTCAGCCTTCGAGCAGGTCGGCGTCGATGCGCAGCTTGGCCACTGCCCGGGACACCGTGCTCTTGACCGTGCCGAGACTGACCCCGAGGACGTTCGCGATCTCCGCCTCGCTCATGTCCTCGTAGTAGCGCAGCACCACGGCGGCGCGCATCCGCTGCGGCAGCCGCTCGATCGCCCGGCGCAGCGCGTCCTGCACCTCGCTCTCGCCGGCGTGGTCGATGACTGGCTGGTCGGGGATCTCGTCCGTCGGGTATTCCTCGACCCGGCGCCGGCGCCACCAGGAGATGTGCGTGTTCACCATGGCCCGGCGCACGTAGCCGTCCACCGCGCCTCGGTCCTCGATCCGGTCCCAGGCCTGGAAGGTCTTGGCCAGCGCGGCCTGGACGAGATCCTCGGCATCGGCCCGGTTGCGGGTGAGCAGGTAGGCCATGCGCAGCAGCGACCCACTCCGGGATGTGACGTACTCGTGGAACGCCGGGTCGCCGGCGGCCGGGGGCTCCCGCTGCGGACCTTGCTGCGGACCTTGCTGAGGATTGTGCACCGCGACGGCGCGTTTGACCTGCGCGCCCGCGGCAACTCTTGGCGCGGTATCGCTTTGACCCTGAGTCCCGGCGTGCCTGCTGCGCGGTGTGGCCCCGTTCCCCCGCGCACCGGCCACGACGTGATCGCCCCCGACGCTCACACCCCAACCGTACCCAGCTAGCACGCTGTCCCCACGGTTCAGCCGTGTGCCGGCGAGGCGGCGCTTCACGGGCAACGTGCCGGAATCGCTTGACGGGCGTCTCTACCGCCCCCATCGTCATGACCTGGGATGTTTGCCTGAGGGAGGGGCGATGGTTGTCCAACGTGGTGACTTAGCGTGCTGTGTCCGTTGCGCAGGCCTAACCGCGGCCGGGCGTCTGGCCCGCAGGCATCTGCTCAAGTCGGCGGTCCATCCGCCGGCCGCGGAACCCTCCGGGCAGGCCGGCGCGGGCGCAGTGCCGGTGGCGGGGGCGGCGGACGCGGCCGCAGTGCCCGTGACGGGGGCGGCCGGCGCGGGGGCGGCCGGCGGCGCGGGGGCGGCCGGAGCGGACACGGGCGGTGGCAGCTCGCAGCCCGCCGGGCCGGCCGGTCACCCGGGCGTGCTGACCGGGACCGTCCTCGACGCCAGCCCGCAGATCATCACCCTCTACAGCCCCGACGGTGAGCGGCGGATCGCCCTCCCGCCCGGCGCCAGCGTATGGAAAGGCCGCCAGGTCGATCCGACCGCTCTGGAGAGCGGGGACACCGTCGTGGTCCGGATGGTCCCGGGACAGCGCAGCCTCGCCGACCGGATCTGGGCCAACGCCGGCCGGGTGACCGGGGTGCTCATCGAGCGGGACAGGGAGAGCATGCTCATCGACGAGGGCCGGACCACCGGGCGCCAGGCTGTGCTGATCCCGCCGCACGTCATGGGCCGGCTCCAGGTCCGCTTCCCCCGGCTAGAGCCCGGCTACCTGGTGGACTTCATCGGGCTGCGCGGGCGCGGATACCTGGAGGCCCTGGTTCCCGCGACTTCCCAGCCGACGTACCGGGCCGGTGAGGCGCCCGCCCGCGCGCCGGCCCGCGGCCACTCGCCGGGCCGGATTGCGGGGTCGGCCATCTGGCACGAGCACGCCGGTCCCGCGGATGAGGAAGGCGTCCGGTACCCGGCCCTCGACCCGGAGACCGCCTGCCAGGAACAGCCGCTGGCCGGTCCCGGCTGCCCGCGGCTGCCGTACCTGTCGGTCGGGAGCCTGCTGAGAGTCCGCAACGAGTGCACCGGCACGGCGCGGGCGCTGCCGGTAACCGGATGTGCCCCGACCGCGCAGATCTTCTGCGACCGGTGCGTGACCTGCGGTACTTCACCCCGGGGACGGATCGCCGACCTGCCCATGGCCGGCTTCGTGGCCATGGGCGGTGACCTGGAACGGGGTTGCTTCAACGCCACGGTCGCGCTTGGGTCCCTGTCGCCAGGATCGCCAGGACCCGGATCAGTAGCGGCCGGGTCCCTGTCCGCCGGCCCAGCATCGGCGGGACGGCGATGACAGGCTCGGGTCTCCCCGCCACCCTCCTGGCTGACCTGCAGGACGTCCAGCCGCCCATCATCGCGGGCATCCTGATCGGCGCCTGCCTGGCCAAGCTCAGCCGGGTACTGCGCAGTATCGGCTGGCGAGGCGGGGGGTTCCGGGGGGTCGCCCCTCCCGGGCCAGCAGAGCGAGGCGGGGCGCGCCGAAGGCGTGTTCCCTCCGAGCCAGCGATCGCGGGGGGTCCGGGGGTTCGCCCCCCCGGGGCGGCACTGGACGCGGGCCTGGGCCCCACCCAGCTGTTCCCGCTCCGGCTGCGCCGCCCGCTGGCCATGGTGATGTGCGCGTTCGAGATGTCCCTGGGGCTCGCGCTGCTGGTCACCGAGTTGCCGGTGGGGACCCGCGCCGGGACGGCGCTCTGGGCGCCCCGCGCCGCGACCGGGGCACGGATCGCCGCCGCCGCATTCTTCCTGGTGGCGGCGGCCGCCCTCGTCGAGCTGCGGGAACGGCGCCCCGACCTGGGCTGCGGCTGCTTCGGCGACTTCAGCACCCGGCCGGCCGGCTGCCGGTCGATAGCACGGGCGGCGCTGCTCACCGCCAGCGCGCTGATCTCCATCCAGAGCCCGGCCCTGTATCTGCCGCCCCGGGGCCATGGGGCCCTGCTGTTCCTCGGAATCGCCGGCACCGAGCTGGCCGTGA
>Ga0187875_10000638_pt1 | contig 28347 bp, 26 predicted proteins | sample June2016WEW_17_1_2_FD_132978 | JGI IMG/M metagenome (GOLD analysis project Ga0187875, IMG submission 132978) | Peatland microbial communities from SPRUCE experiment site at the Marcell Experimental Forest, Minnesota, USA - June2016WEW_17_10 | ecosystem: Environmental > Terrestrial > Soil >...
ATGGTGGCGGTGCAGGGAATCGGACCCCGGACACTACGGATATGAGCCGTATGCTCTAACCATCTGAGCTACACCGCCTTTGTATCAATAAAAATACTAAAAAAGAGCCTTTAATTACTAATGGTGGCACGCTATACCTAAGCTTGCAAACTTTGTCAATAAATTATTGAGCCGGCTCCAGTTTATAAACTACAATAACGCTTCTGTCACTCAAAGTCATGCCGACTGATTGCACCAGGGCCAGCACAATTTCAGGCTTTCCATCATTATCCACATCTTTAATAGCGTAATCGGCCACGTAGCCGTTAATTTTCTTCGTATGCCAGTTTTCAGCCATTCCCAGGCCATCCCATTCCAGATCGTATATTTCACAGGCGGAATAAGCTTTGTAATGTTTGAACATATGGCCGACGGAAGATAAATTTTTAACTACAATAAGTTGTTTTTTGCCGCCTTTTTTATAGTCATAAGTGAGAAGGCGTAAATTGAGATAAGCGTTTCTTTCTTTGTCGTTAGTAGTGGGATCATTTTTATTATCTTCAATATTTTCTATGTAGTTATTGCTGCCGCCGTATTCCTCATCGCTTTTCCAGATAAGCTCGTCACTTTTAAAACCTATTGAAGTGATACGGGCCAGAGATTTATTTGTTTTTTCAGTAATGTATAAATAATCCAGGTCATCCAAAGCAAATATTTTATCGCTTCCGCCAATACCTAAATTATCAATTGTAAGTCCATAAATCGACAAACCTAAAGGTATTTTCATTTTGTCATCCGGAACATATTTGCCGTCTCTCCAGACTATTTCATAGATTGGCGTATTAAAAGGTTTGTCCCTGCCGTATTCCTGGCCTAATAATAGAGGATTTCCTGAAGATGTTTCAATGACACGTAAAAACCAGTGTATATCCGATGCGATTTTTACATACTTGCCGTTTTTGAATTCTAAAACAAAAGAATCAAGCAGCGCGTCGTTGAGCGATGTCACGATTATTTGAGGAATACCGTCCCCGTTGATATCGGCAACATCCACGGCAACATAATTATCATAAGCCTTCCCTTTTATTTTTTCTAATAATATCAGTTCTTTGTCCGATTTCTTATAAATATAAACGGTATTTGTATCAATGACTACAATTTTATTTGAACCGTCATGATTTACATCTCCGATAGCCATTCCTTTGAATTCCGTGGGAATTCTTTGACTCATCCAGAAATCTCTTCGATTGATGGGTTCCGGCGTGTTAATATACTCTGAGTTGATTACAGATGTTAATGTGCCTCCTTTTTTGTTGCCGGATTTCATGTCGGCTATTATTTGCGATTCACGTGATAACGCCGGGGGCGCCTGCGGCGTGGTAACTGCCGGCGTGGGAGCGGGAGCGGCAACAGGCTGTGCGCTCGCTTGTGATTGCGCCTGCGGTGTTGTGCCGAGAATATGTTTCATAATATTTTCGGAAAAATCGTTCATTTTGGGAATTATGTCATCAAGAGTCTGCGATTGAGTGGAAACGCCGATATCGGATTTTGTTTCGGTAATATCCGTCAGTTTCCCGTTAATGCTGATGCTGTTGCCGATTTTGGTAATGCTTCCCCAAACCACGTAATCGGAATTTAATTTTTTGCCGAGCTTAAGTGCGTCATCACTTGACATATTTTTTATTTTAGATTTTTTCAGTTCCTGCAGCACAACATTTTTATCTGTAATTGTGATTTTATCAGATGAGGAAATGCGTGAGGAGAGCATTTCATCTATCCCCTGTTTAACATAATCGATATTATCCGCGCTGTTTACGGAGAAAGGTAAAATGGTTACGATGTATTTATCTTTTGCCCACAGGGAACCGGAAGCAAGCAGAATTATTGTTAAACAAAATATATATTGTAAAATTTTTCGCATGTTTGTCTCCTATTGTGAAAGGTTAGTTTCTCTTAATTACGCTCTTAATTACGCATTGAGGGCAACTTCTAACATTTAAAAAAGTATTATTCAAGACTGATTTCGCAGGAAATATCCAGTTCCTTATTTCTTCCTTATTTGTCTATGTCTTGCAGACAATGGTATGATTTTAGTGGATTTATAAATTCAGGCGGCTCTGAGCGGCACTACGTAAAACATGATTGCGAAAAAATGGCAGATGCTGCCGGCAAGAACAAATGAATGCCAGATCGCGTAATTAAAGGGAAGTTTTTCCCATGAATAAAAGATAGTCCCCAGTGTATAGGCCAGTCCGCCGCAGATAAGAAGGGTAAGACCGCCTCCGGGCAATACGTGCATAAGCGGTTTAATGGCAAATATAATCAGCCAGCCCATTGCGATATAAGCAATAGTCGAGATAATCTCAAAGCGGTGGATGAAAAAAATTTTGAATAAAACCCCGATTACAGTTAAAGCCCAGACTAAAGCAAGCATGCTCCAGCCCAGAATGCCCCGCAGGGTTACAAGCAGAAACGGCGTGTAAGTTCCGGCAATCAAGACATAGATACAGGAATGATCTATAATTTTAAAGGTGTGTTTTATTACGGGTTTTCGAAAGCTGTGGTAAAGGGTTGATGCGGTATAGAGCAAAACCAGAGCTACGCCAAAAATTATAGAGCTGATAATGTGTATGGCATTGCCGTACAGGCTGGAAAAAATTACCATAACAGCAAGGGCGGCAATGCTGATTAGAATCCCGACGCCGTGAGTTATGCTGTTAAATATTTCTTCTATAAAACAATATTTTGCTATTTTTTCCATAAAGGGTTTTTACACATCTTTCAAATTTCTTTTAATTTTATAGGTTTTTGTGTATATAATGTCAATATTAAATTTCCTGATTAAAGGAATACAAATTCTAAAACAAAGCGCTATTTTTGTTGGCATCGTCGTCGACTTCCTCAACGTATGTTCATATACGTCTCCGGAGCCTCCTCCTTGCCGCCTCAATATCATCTTTGTTTTAGAACTTGTTATGGACAGTCGGCTGATAATAAATAACATAATTAAGGAGAAGAACCGTGATACCGAGATATTCCCGCGAGAAGATGACCATGATTTGGAGTCAGGAGAACAAATATCAAAAATGGCTGGATGTTGAAATATCGGCCTGCGAGGCAATGGCGAAGCTTCGTAAAATACCCCAAAAGGCGCTGAAGAATATTAAAGAGAAAGTTTCTATTGATGTCGGGCGTATTGATGAAATCGAAAAAACCACAAAACATGATGTCATTGCTTTTTTAACTTCTTTGACGGAAAAAGTCGGTGAAGACGGACGCTTTATTCACATGGGCATGACTTCCTCCGATGTGCTGGATACAGCGTTTGATGTTCAGTTAAAGGAATCGGCTGAAATTTTATTAGAGGATATTGATGAACTGCTGGCGGTCTTAAAAAGAAGAGCCTTTGAACATAAGAATACTTTAATGATCGGCAGGTCGCATGGGATTCACGCGGAACCGATTACCTTCGGTATGAAGATGGCGTTATGGTATCAGGAAATGCAGCGCAATCGCGCGCGTCTTGTGCAGGCTAAAAAATCCATAAGCGTCGGCAAAATATCCGGCGCTGTCGGCACATTTTCTTTTATCGATCCGTTTGTGGAAGAGTACGTCTGCGGAAAACTCGGTTTAAAACCCGCGCCTGTTTCGTCCCAGATCGTTCAACGCGACCGCCACGCGGAATTCTTTACCACTCTGGCGATAATCGCGTCTTCGCTTGATAAGTTCGCTCAGGAAATAAGGCTTCTGCAAAGGACGGAGGTCAGAGAAGCCGAGGAATATTTTTCGCCCGGTCAGAAAGGTTCTTCGGCCATGCCGCATAAACGCAATCCCGTGCTTTCGGAAAACATATCCGGGCTGGCGAGGCTTGTGCGTTCTTATGCCGTCGCCGCGCTGGAAGATGTCGCCCTGTGGCATGAACGTGACATCAGCCATTCTTCAGCGGAACGCATCATCGGACCGGATGCCACAATCGCTCTTGATTTTATGCTGGGCAGGTTTACCGGTCTGATGGATAAACTTGTTGTTTATCCCGAAAAGATGCTTGACAACCTGAACATGACGCACGGCGTTATTTTTTCTCAGATGGTGCTGCTGGCGCTAATTGATAAGGGCACGACACGCGAAGTTGCTTATGCTATTGTGCAAAGAAACGCGATGAAATCGTGGTTGGAAGGTTTGGAGTTCTGGGATTTGCTCGAAAAAGATCCCATTGTAACCAGATACATTCAGAAAAAAGAACTGGCGGCAATTTTCAATGTGAAAAATTTCCTGAAGAATCTGGATTTTATTTTTGACCGTGTCTTCAAAAATAAAAAATAGAATACAGGGGTGAAATCTTTCAGTACCCTTTTGTCCCCCTTTAGAGGGGGTGTCGCAGGGGCGACGGGGGAGGATAAAGATATAATGTGGCGCGTTGCTTTTGCCGCGTTTAGCGGGTCTAAAGACAAGACCTTCGTTAAATATATACGTCTGTGGTGCCTCTTCAAATAAATCATGCCAAGGCATGTACTGGTATTCGTAGTGCGTACCTTTAGGTGCGCTTGTTTTCAGCGGGCCTAAAGGCCCGGACTACGAAAACAATGCGAAAGATAGATTGCCACGGCGCCCGAGGATTGCCTCGCAATAACAGCGGGGGAGGGGCAGTGTGTTGCTTTAGCTGCGTTTTAAGGGAATAGAAAAAGTCGCGGGATCAGTCAGAGAGAAGATAAGATTCTATCATCCTCTTTTGATTATAACCAAGATTCACGAATTCAAATCCAACTATTTTGTCATTTATCCGGATGATTCGGATTAAAACTTCAATCCAGTCATCGCTGATATCTATTTTCAGTGAGTAAACACCGCCAACATCAAGGTCAAATTCATCGACTTCAAAAGAAGCTCCTCTTGCGGAGACATCATTTATTTCAACAGTTATTGTGCTCTCTGCTGAAAGAATACCTGACAAGGCACATTTTTTTCTGGGCGCTGTTCTGGTGTCAAAGAGTATTTGATACTTCGTGCCGCATATACAAGTTTTCTCCAGAACCTTGTTGAGCATTTCCTTTCCGGGCTTATTATGACTCTCCTGGCTGCAGTGCGGACAGATGATTGTTGCCCAGCCCAGGGGACTTATGGAAATTTTTTGATACATATCGAATCTCTTTTTTTAAATCAGTTCTTTTTTTAACAAGGATTTCTCTTCATAAACCTTTTTTATCTTCAGTTTTTTTGACCTCCGCTCCCTCATCGGATTTCTTTTGAGGTTCTTCCATAGCTTTTTTGAAACCTCTGATGGCTTTGCCAAGGCCTGCTCCTAATTCGGGAAGCTTTCCCGGTCCAAAGATGATCAGGGCAATAACCAAAATGATGATCAGATGCGTGGGTTGAAAAATTCCCCTAAACATTGTTTTGTCTCCTTAATCTATTTCTGCCTTATTATAACATATAATCCTTATAAAATTGCATTAAAATAAATTTATTTATGGATATAATCCGCCAGCCGAATCTGTTTGAAATCCGTCGTTTTTTGATTATTCCCGTCTGAAAGACACATTTTATTACTGATTTGCATCAGATTATTCGATATAAGAAATTTTTTGAAATGTCGATATCTCTTTTATTGGTATTTTTTCTTTAACAATTCTTCAGGATACCTGTTTTTTAAACAATAAGATTGTTCCAAATAAAGTGAAAAAGATAATCATAAACCATGCAATTCTTTGCCATCCAGTAACTATTATTGATAAAGCATGATTCTCTGGATACTTATTATCCAGACGGATACTCGTTGCTGTATATATTCTATCCATTTTTAATAAAAAGAAACCAACTTAAAAATGCATAATTGATAAATGATATTTAATATCTTATGCTTATATGGATTTCATTTTTTAGGTGTACTTCTTGCTTATTTATTCATAGTGACACATTGAAAAGTGGCGTATAAAGACTTAAATTAGAACAATAGAATTAGGTAAGGAGAAGAAATATGAAAAAACTAACCTATTCAATCATTATGATCACAATGATCATCTTTCTCGTTAACCCATTGTCTAGTAACGCAGGCAGCGGTAATTCGGGCGGTGGTCATTCAGGCCATAATAGCTATTCAGGGGGTGGTCATTCGGGCCATAGCTATTCAGGTCGTGTGTATCAAGGTCGTGGATATCACGGTAGCTACTATGGTGGATATCACGGTAGGTACTACGGCGGTTATCACGGGTATTACGGATATCGCTACGGACATTACGGGTACTGGTACGGTGGGTGGTGGTTTCCCTGGGTTGGACTAAGCCTCTATTTGCCAGTCTATTACCAAACCGTATGGATAGGCGGTTATCCTTACTATTATGCTGATGGGGAGTATTATGCACCAACCACAGATGGTTATATGGTTGTTAATCCTCAACCTCAAGCTGTTTCTCCACAAACAGGGCAGCAAACAGGACAGCAAGCAGGGCAGCAAACGGGACTGCAAACAAATATGGAACCGTCAACTAAGTTGTTTATCTACCCCCGTAATGGTCAGAGTGAGAAGCAACAGGCGGAGGATCGCTATCAGTGTGACCGCTGGGCTGTTGGCCAAACTGGCTATGATCCGACTAAGCCAGCTGACGGAATGTCATCGTTCCAGAAAAATGCAGATTATCAACGTGCGATGGTGGCGTGTCTTGATGGTCGCGGGTACAGTACAAAATAGGGATATTGAGGAAAATAAAATGAGAAGATATTGGGTTTGTCTGATTTGTCTGTTTATATGGATAACCAGTGTGTCGCCTGTGATGGGAGCTGATCCTGCGATGGCGGTTCCTGCTCCCGGTCCTGTTGTAATACCCGCATACAATTATGTGGTCGCAAAATTTGGCGCTTACATTCCCACGTCTAATGACCTGAGTGGATATAATTCGGGGTTTAATACGGAGATAGCCTTTGGACACTATTTCAATCCTTATCTGGCTATAGAATTGGGAGCCGGCTATTTTCAGACACAAGGGAACGTTACTATTGTATATTCAGGTTATACGTATTCGGGAAATGAAAATATTGAAGTGGTACCTGTAACCGCGTCTGTGAAGGTTATCATCCCTGTTAATATTTGGATAGAACCATATGCAATAGCCGGAATAGGAGCCTATTTTGTGAATGATCACATTGATAATTATTATTATTATCACCATGCTGCCAACGATAATGACACAGCTTTTGGAGTTAATGTTGGTGGAGGTATTAATTTTAATATCGGGCGTAATTTCTTTGTTGGAGCGGAGTGTAAATATGTCTGGTTAGATCCCAGTCTTTACGGAATGAATGTAAACTTAGGTGGAGTTCAGATTACCGGGGATTTTGGTTTCAGGTTCTAGTCAGGCTCAGAAAAGATATCAAAAATGGTCTGCGTTTATCATTAATACTTAGAAACAAAAGGACAGCAATTTATTCGATACAAGAAATTTTTTGAAATGTTGATATCTCTTTGATAGCAATTTTTTTCTTTAACAATTCTTCAGGAGGCTTGTCTTTTAAACAATAAGATTGTTCCAGATAAATATAGACGGGGGACATTTTTGAATTAAATGTTTTTGATTCAATCAACATTTCATTAAAAATATTATCGATTCCCAAATCTTCCTGAATAAACCCTCTTATCTCCGGACAGGGAATTGTATCTTCTTTATAATTGTTCGCTATTTCAATATAACCAATGTAGTTGTTATATTCTTCTTCTAAACGCGTTACCGGATTAAAAACAACACTAATGTTTTCAAATCCGGGAACCGGGATAAATCCCCTATAAGAAACATGACTTTTTTTACGCAACCAAAATGATGTTGAGATATTTTTCCCGAAAAAAGTCGTTGATTTATCTCTTTCCAGAATAATAAAACTGATTGGTAAAAGAGAGTTTATAAATTTATGAAATTCATTTAACATTTCAGGCGACCATGCTCTCGGGAGTATTTGGGTAGAATTTGGGGACATGATTTTAATCCTTTCCTTTAATTTCTAATTTATCCAAAGATTTACGATTTCATTTTCCTGAAATAAAAACCTGTTTCCTCTGTGTATGAAAGCGGGTTAATAATTTTTTAAATCGTTTGCTCTACAAAAGTTAATTCCAAAGCACGTATCGCCGGAAGTAATGAAGTTCTGAGAAGAATCTGATTTGAAGTTTACAAAGTATAAGAAAGCCGCTCTTGAATGTCAATTATTTCTTTTTATATGTTTCTTTTTACAATGTGGATTTCAGGCAAAAGGTAATTATTGATTTACGATGAAACAGGAGAAACACTAACAGTTGTTATAAAGCGGTTAATTTGCCAAAGAAGATAGAAAAATTTCAGATAAATACGCTCATTTTAGACGTTTCTTATCGCATTTCCATGAGACGTAATCCGCCAGTTTCCGGATCGCTTCAGCGGGTGTATGAACGAATTCCACACCCGCATCGTAAGACTCATCCTCACAGACGATTTTAATCCATTTTATTTTTCCCATGCAGGTTATCATTTGTTGCAGATTTTTTAATTTGATATCCATTTTGAGAACAGTATCGACGGGTAAAAAAATATTAGCATGAATTCTGGCGCCGGAAGAAGAGATATCCTTGCTGTAATTATAGATAACTTTTTCTTTAGTCGGCTTTCCTCCATAGGAGATGATAGTAACGGTGATCTCGCTCTCCTCCTGCAGCCGTTTTGCTTTTCTTTTTTCGTCCATAATGATCCCTTTCACCCTTCATATCCGGGTTTCCCAAACCATGGACATATTTTTTGCTTTCTATTATCTCAATAGATTATTAAAAAAACAAGAATTTTTTGATATCCGATGAGAAATTATTTTCCGGTAAAATACGGGATGTCCTGTTTGTATTTCAACCATTTTCAAAAGAAACACACAGAGATATTTCACGGAGATAATTCATGGATAAGACGCAGACCGTTATCCCGGAAGACCGCGTCATAGAAAGCCTGGGACAGATTAAGTCCAAGCAGAGTGTCGATCTCATCCTCACGGGGGTACAGGACGTTAGGGAAATCCGAACCATAGAGGATCCGTTCCCGATGTGCCTCCAGAAAGTCGCCTCCGAGATCAAACATGGAACCTAAGCCCGGGAGAAAGGAAAAAGCCGTGTCCATATAGAGTAGGGGATGGCTGCTAAGCAGAGCGCCGAACGCGCCGTACTCAAGCGCTCCCATATGCGCGATTATCGCCGGAAGATCGGGATAGCGTTCGAGTAGCCTCTTAAAAGGCGCTACGCCCACAAACTCGTTTCCCACCGGTCCGGTGCCGACATGAAGAAGGAGACGCTTTTTCTTTGCTGCGACCAGCTCATAGAGAGGAAAGAGTCTTTCATCATCGGGAGAAAAACGTTGTACGAGAAGCTGAAGTTTGAATCCGAGGATCCGTGGATGATCGAGGAGATCGGCGGCCATCGCAAGACCGTCTTTGTCGTCGGGATGAAAGGCGGCAAAACAGTAAATATCCGGCAGCTCCTCCAGAATTTTAAGATTCCAGTCGTTGAGACCTCTGGCAATATCCTTCCGGTGGGCGTAATTGGAGTAAATGATTGGACCGACACCTCTGTCGCGGAGGTATGCGACGCTCTCACGCCAATAGAGTGGATGCAGGATACTCCACCCATAGTCTGTAACGAACTGCCGCCGGATCGCGTCGAACAGTCTATCCGGAAAAAGGTGAACGTGGAAGTCAACCAGAGGCTTAGGCAGTTGCTTTGCCCCGGTAGGCTCTGTAGGCTCGGTAGGTCCGGCAGGCATCAGGCCGCTTTTCGGGGAAATACTTTGTTTGTTCATGGCCAAAACTTAAAGAACCTTATTGTCGTAATCCCATTGTCGTGAGACTATATTTAGCGAGCTTTTAAGTATTTCTCCACCCGGATCAGGCCTTCCTCGATCTTATCCACATCAAGGGCATAGGAGAAGCGCACACGATCCGGCGCGCCAAACCACTCGCCCAGATAGGTGATCACCTGATGGTCATAAAACATATCCCGGACAAAGCCTCTTGGATTATCGATTTTCGGAAGAACATAAAATGCCCCTTCCGGCTTCCAGAGATCAAGCCCGAGTTCGACCATGCCTTTATAAATCATGTCCCTGCGCGATTCCCATATGACGAGCTGCTCGTCAATGTAGCGCTTGGGCACCGTTGTGGCCGTATAAGCCATTTCCTGAGCAATGATGCTGGTGTTCATTGAAGTATGCGACTTCATTTCAATGACCGTCTTCACCAGTTCCTTATCCAGCGACCAGAGGTACCCGACACGCAGGCCGGTCATGGCAAAAGTTTTTGAAAATGAATTGATGGTGACCACATGAGGCCCTTTGATCAGATAGTTTTGCCGGACATAAATTAGATCCTTGTAAACCTCGTCGGAGAGGACATACACACCGTAATGCTCAGTAATTTTTTCGATGGCCTTCAGGGTCTCTATCGCCTCGACCCGGCCGGTGGGGTTTGATGGCGAGTTAATGAGCACGGCCTTGCAGTCTTTGATCTTTTTCGCGAAATCCTCATACACAATCCGGCCTTCCTTCATGTCCGTGAAAACAGGTTCGAATCCGGCATACTCCACCAGAGGGAGATAGGAATAATAATAGGGGCGGCAAATCAGGCATTTCGGTTTTTTGCCGTTCTTTTTCTTCTGGAGCAAAACCATGGCTCGCAGCGACAGATCAAGGGCCTCCGACGCGCCGTTGGTAATCACAAAGCTATCTGCCGTGGAGCGGGGATACTGCTTAGCCAGGGCATCCCGCAGGTTTACCTGGCCCTGGATGAGCCCATACTTAAAGCCGTTGTAATCCGGCAGCATATCGTAAACTTCTTTTGGCGGCGGCAGATCGGGCTGACCGGAGCCAAAAGATATGATTCCCTCGCCCCCGACGCCAATGAACATCGCCGCAGTCATTTTAGTATCTTTCCTTACCATTTTCCTCCTGCAAAAAAACTTACAATTTACATTATTAACACAAGTTAAGTTAAAATTCTATAGTGTTTGATAATATTATTCGAAATATGCAATAAAAAAGGCAGAAGCGTGATGTGCCTCTGCCTTGTCCCCTGTCGTAAATTTATCGCCTAAAATTATTTTAGCTTTTGTTTTTGATCAGGTCGTCATAAGCCAGAATAACCACGTATTCGGCGTAATCAAACATGAGAATCATCCGGCTCTGACTTTCCAGGGCGTGACGCTGTTCGACGGCTGTTTCGAACACAGCCTGATACTCGACAAACAGCCACATGTGGCGCCTCATCAGGATGATAGAGTAAATGGCCTGAGAAAGCGGGATGTGTTTACTGAAGCATTTCCTGGCAAACCTGGTGAAAAGGTCCTGGGCTTCCTCATACGGTTTGTCCGTATCAAAGAGTTTCCGGTAGCTGTTATAAAAGCTTACGGCCAGACTTATGGCCTCGTCATGGGGCATGTTATGAAAGATGGGCGTTTTAGGGTTGATCTTCACATTCTTATACCATTGTTCGGCAATGTCTTGAGCTTTATTCTCGATCGTATCAATCATCTTTGTTGTATGTGTTGCTGTCATAACCTAACTCCTTCCTTTCTGCCATAATGGGAAACGCGTTAACGGGTTCACCAGTTTGCCGCAGAGCCGGCTATTACGCCCTTGTATTATTTCGTTTCAGAGCATCCTCCGCCAATTTTTGTTCGGTGATGTTTTCCAACGTTTCAACAGCCCCAATGAGCTCTCCCTGAAAATCACGGATGAGGGCGGCTGTAAACCTGAGCCAGCGGCCGCTGTCACCCAACTCCGGAAAGAAATCCGTTGCCTCGTAAGCGTCTTCGATGAGATCGGATTTCTGATATTTTCCGGAATACCATTTGGGAACATTTTCCAGGGCGCTGTCAACGAGCAGGTCGGCCATGCAGGGTCTTTCTTTCTTGTAGAAGACCCGCCATTGCTGATTGGTCCCTCTAACATCGGCGGCTTTCACGCCCGTCAAATTTTCCAATGCACGGTTCCAGTAAAGGATTTTATGATTTTTATCGATTACGAAAGCGGGAATGGAAAATCCTTCAAGAATGCTGTGCAGAACCCGTTCGCTTTCAAAGACGATTCGTTCCGTCAATTCCCGTTCCGTAATATCTTCAAGCGTTTCTATACAACCGACAATGGCGCCGCGGGAACTGCGCAGCGGCGACACGGTGAACCGCAGCCAGCGCCCTTTGTCGCCCAGATCGGGGAAAAATCCCTCCGCCTCGTATGTGTCTTCCAACAGTTTCGATTTGGTAACGCCGCCGTACCATTCCGGGATGGTTTCCATGGTTTGATCGATAACCAGATCGGACAGGCAGGGTCTTTCTGTGGCGTAGAAAGCGCGCCAGTGTTCGTTCGTCCCGACGATATCCTTTGCGGGTATCTTGCTGAGTTTTTCCAGAGCCCGGTTCCAGTAAATGACATTGTGATCAAGGCCGATGACATAGGCAGGTATCGGCGATCCCTGAATGATGTTGAAAAGTTGCTGTTCGCCTTCGCACAACAAAAGTTCCGCGGTCATCTTTTCGGTAATATCTTCGAGGGTTGTAATCGCGCCGACAATATTGCCGTTAGGCTGCCGGATCAGCGCGGCCGTGAAGCGCTGCCAGCGCCCGTTTTCGCCGAGATCAGGAAAAAAATCCGTTGCCTCGTAAGCCTCTTCCAGAAGACCTGATTTTTTGTATTTACCGGCATACCATTTTGGAATCCGGTTCTCGGCGCCATCGACAAGGAGGTCTGCCATGCAGGGCCGCTCCTCGGCATAGAAGGCACGCCAGTGCTGGCTGGTATCGACAATCTCGCTCATGGGAATATTCGTAAGCTTCTCAAGGGCGCGGTTCCAGTAGAGCACCTTATGATTTGCTCCGATGACAAAGGCCGGAATGGAAAAGCCCTGAAAAATGCTATAAAGCATCTGGGCCGGTTCCACGGACTTAATGGATTTATCCGGGATACCGCGTTTTCCTTTTGAGGTCTTCTTGACGATTCCTTTTGAGGTCTTGACGCTTGCTTTTGGAGTTTTGACGTTTGCTTTTGAGGTCTTGATGCTTCCTTTTGGGGTTTTAACGCTTCCTTTTGATGCTTTGACGCGTCCGGCGGCGTTAATCTTTTCAACCGTTTTTCTTTTCATAAAATCCTCCTTTCATGAAAAGCCCGCTTGATCATTTACACCTATGTTTTGACCCGTACATTATGAAGTTCTGACTCACATCAGCTTGGTGGAACGTTGTTGAACGCTTTGTCTGGTAAGAAATTGAGTTTAAGTATGGTGCAGTATACGTCAAGCTGTTTCATGTGTCAATAACGAAAATAAAAATCGTAGTGCGTACCTTTAGGTGCGCTTATTCTCAAATGAAATCGTAGTATGTACCTTCAGGTGTGCTAACAAAAATGAAAACGTAGTGCGTACCTTTAGGTGCGCCGGGTTGGTGGATCTAAAAATCCGCATCACATATGCAATGAAACAATTGACAAAATGGAATATTTTCGGAGGCCATGTTCCATCAACTTTCTTAATTAAGAAGACATAGAATTTCATTAAAAAATATTCTTACTCAATTGAATAATTTCTTAAAAATACTGATGTGTGTAGTTCTTCATGAAATAGAAATTTCTCAAATTTTACGACAGATACAACATTTTTTCATGAAATTAATAGATGTCGTCAGTTTCAAAATCAAATATATTAAGTTATTTTAGTAATTTGCAAATTATTATATACGACAAATTTTAAATATTAATCATACTCAAACTTTAACTTTATGCGCACTAAAATAATAAAATATCCCTCTTTCGAGGGATTGACAATATTATTTGTTCAAGATAGCATTTACTACAATTGATTATCCAATTCTCCTACACTCATTTATTATAAAACACATCTCTTGTTGAACATAAGATTCTATTCATCGGAATTGTTTGTTTAAAAGTCGCACATTATGCGGAGGGTATAGATGGTACCTTTTGTTCCGTACTTTTTCACTAACAAGATTATTCATCAATTAACAATTTACTAAAACAAAGAAGCCTTTATTAAAATATTGATTGAGTTGAAGTCTCTCAATAAGCATATTTTTTTTAAAACAAGCAATCGAATTCTTATCAGTTATGATTTTAAAATACATCTTATTTAAAGGAGGTCTATATGAGTATTTCAAAAATATCATTTTTTTGTACATTGCTGATTTTATTTCTTTTGGCAGGTTGTAATGATTTGTCACCCTATTTGAAGGCAAGCGGAGACTATGCCAAGGCGCTGGACGGCAGTGTTTCGACTCTCCGGAGCATGAAAGATTATAATTCACAAATGTGTCAACAGCGCATGCAATACGATTATTTGTTTCACCGTATAATAGATAAAAAATCTGGGACGACGAATGCTTATTGGGCGGATTATTCAAAAAAGTTTATGTATGAGGTTACACTATCTAACGGGAAAAAAGTGAAGCAAAATTGGGATACTCATTGTAAGCAGGTTCAAATAAGTGATGATATCGTGAATAAGGCTTTAAGTGGGCTTTCAGCTTATGCCAGTGCTCTGAATACCATTGCAGCAAGGGATTACTCGGGAGCAAATATAAAACCCCTGGCTGATGATACAATCACTCTGGCGAGTAAACTTAATGCGCCTTCGAAGATAACGGATATCGCTACGGCATTGACGATGCCCCTTCAGCAGCTTGCGGGCGCATTAATGATGAATTATGCTGAAGGGCAGGTCGAAAAAATCGTTAAAGAAGCCGACCCTAGCGTGACAAAAATTTTAGATTTAATAGGTGAATATATTGATGCGCTTACAGAAGAAGAACTTGACCTTGAAGATCAAATGAAAAATACGATCAATGCCGCGGATTCACGTCTTACCGGTGATTCAATGGAAAAGCTGCAGTTTAACGAATTGGCTTTCCGCTGGACATACGATTTGCAGGCAAAAAAGGATGCAATACAAACGCTGTCAGGCGCTTTAAAAAAGCTTCAGGATGCAGAGAAAGCACTTGTGACAGCAGGTAGTAAGCAGGATCCAAATACTGCAGAAGAGTTAAAAACAGTTTTAGCAAATGCGGCTATTGTAATCAATGATATTCAGGCCGTCAGTAACGCAATACAGAGTAAAGGAGGAACCAGCAAATGAAAGGATCAGAAATACTGCAGAACCTTTTTGATGAACGTGATGCGTTGAGCGACATAATTATTAACAGCACTCCCAAAAATGATAACGATCAAAAAAAAATGCAAGCTGTGATGCAACAGCGTGACACTATTACCGGAGCAATCAATCAGATTATTGCTAACAAATTTAATGAGGTGGCGGCAACTGGACTTGCAGATAAAATTTCTGATTTGGCTAAACTGACGGATAAGCTCAATGCACTAGATAAGACATTGAAAAATATTGATACTGTAATCCAGATAGCAGATCAAAGCATTAAACTGATAACTTCGATTATAGCAATTGCTGTTGTCTTATAGTTAACATATGTGCGATTTTAACTATAGAAACAAATGCGGAATAAAGCCATAATCCGTATAGCGTAGCGTAGGTTGCACAGAAACAGATACAACCACTGCTTTTCAATATCTTAACGACCTCGGGCACTATAGGATTTTCTCGCTGCTGTATTATTGGTTTACCTGCGAGTGGCGGGTCTGGATTCTGAAATCAATGTCTAAGTATTGAAGAAGTGGTGAACAATGCTAAGCAGCTGTAGTTGCAAGTGCTTAAACAACAACAAGCGAAAGCGCTACAACAACAAGTGCAATAGTGCCATTCGGCGAGGAGATAAACCATGCCAGCCGCATTTGCCCACATGATTGCCGCAGATAAAGCGAAAAGGCAGCTAGAGAAAGAAGGCTTGAAGCTTCCCCAGATTGTATTGAATGAGTATCCGCAATGGTTGCAAGCAGGTGCTGTCGGGCCAGACTATCCATATCTTCACCATATGATTAACAACATCCCATCTGAGAGTTGGGCAGACTTATTCCATTACGTAAAAAGCAGCGATATTGTAAGAGCAGGTGTGAAAACTCTTAAAGCCAGATACCCATCGGAAAATGGCGATGAAAACTTCAAAAAGGCATTAGCCTGGCTTTATGGTTATGCATCTCATGTTGTTCTTGATGCAAGCATTCATCCTGTAGTCAGGGCAATAGTAGGAGAATATGAACAGCATAAGACAGAGCACAGGGCTTGTGAAATGTTTATGGATAGCTTTATATATAAAGAATATTTTGGAATAGAGCTCGACAACAGCGATTGGGTAAACTATCTAAAAGCCTTGACGGATGCAAATACCGGGGGCATGGATCTTCCTGTTGCCGCACTTTGGCATGCCACATTGAAAGAAGTACATCCCTCCGATTACGCAAATAATTCTCCACAAATAGATGGTTGGCAAAAAGCTTATGAAGAACACCTTTCAATGGCGGAGCATAATGCCATTTTCTTCCGTCATGCAGCAGCTGATGATGGGATACTCTATGAGCTTAGCACGGAGATTCTTCCTGCAGACATGACCAAATATATAGAAAAAGCTTTGCTTCCTAAGCCAAATAAGTTTTCACAAGACACAATGCATTACAGGGATATAATCGAATTTGGCGCTAATAATGTTGCCCGTTTTTGGGTTTATATTACAAACGCAATTGAGGGTACCGGAGATCCAACACTACCGGGACTCCTTAATTGGAATCTTGATAAAGGAACAATTGATCCACAGGGGGTTGGCAATGCGACGCTTTGGGTTTAGTCTTCTTATGGTTTTTGTTTTCTTTATCATAGCAGCTCCAAGTAGTTGCACTAAATCTTATGATGAAGAAGAAATGGGCAAACTCGCAACTTTTGCCAGGGTAGCTATGGATATTGTATACAGTGAATATATTAGTAAGCCAATTCCAGATGTAATTACAAAAGATCAGATCAAGGAAATTGTGATTAGGCAAAACAGTAATATGGACAAGCTAAAACTTCTCGACAGATACAATATGGTCATTGTTTCCAAAGGCAACCAAATCGGCTGCGTTATCTGTGATCCCGAGAACGGGCGAAAGCTTATTCAAGACCTGAGGTGTACGCCGAAACTTGACGAGCCTACCTGGCGTCAGAAAGTCTTTGGATGTAACTTCACTCTACCCTGGTCGATATGCAACGCAGCACAATGATGGCTGATATGTATTGCCTTAAAAGATTATAGTAAACTATTAGTTATTATAATCCAGATTTATAGTTGATAATATGAAGGTTGGATCAAAGTTAATCTGAAACAAAATAAATATTAATCCAATAAAAATAAGTGGTTATTGATAATAAAAATTTACTTGACATATTATAATAGACTGGTCTATTATATAAACAATTAAAGTGCATGGCGAAGGAACAGAGGGATTACAACGACTCCCAGAGGCGTCTCGTAATGACAAAGGATTTAAGCTCATGGCGAAAGAGGCAACCAGGCAGGCTATCATTCAAAAAGGCGCGAAACTCATTCACTCAAGGGGATTCGTAAACACCGGTATTCAGGAAATCATTACTGCTGCCGGCGTTCCCAAGGGATCATTTTATTTTTATTTCAAGAATAAGGATGATTTCGGAGCAAGTGTGATCGACCATTTTTCCGATTTCCTCATTTCCTGGTTTGAAAAGTACAGCCAAGACCATACTCTTTTGCCGCTCGCCAGATTGGAGCGTTTCTTTGATGATAATAATCACTTTTACGAAAAGATAGGCTTTACCTGCGGATGTCCCATTGGTAATCTATCCCAGGAGATGAGCGATCTAAGCGAACCGATGCGCAACAAGCTGTCTGAGGCTTATGGCCGAATTCGTTTAATTATGAAAAACTGTATTGTCGAAGCCAAAGAGCAGGGCGCTATCAGCTCAAAAGAAGATGCTGAAGAGTTGGCTGTTTTTGTTCTCAACGGTTGGGAAGGCGCTCTCATCGATATGAAGGTTTCGAAAAGTATCCGCCCGCTTATCATATTTAAAAAGGTACTGTTCGAAAAGATTTTGACCGCGTAATTTAATAAACTGGAACGATCTCCAGTCCAAAGACAAAACAGGGAGGATAGTCATGAATGTTTATGAAGAACTAAGAAGCGTGCTGGATTCGCATCCCACGACAGCGCCGGAATCACCAAAGATATTGGAAATTCTGGGAATCCTTTTTACCCCTGACGAAGCATCACTTGCGGCTAAGATGAGTTACAAGCCCTGGCCCGTTGAGAAAATCGCCAAAACGGGAGCTCTCACGGAAAATGACGCGGAAAAGCTTCTCGAATCAATGGCCAACAAGGGGATTATCTTCTCTAAAACCAAGGAAGGGAAAAAACTCTATGGATTGGTGCCGCTTATTCCCGGTATCTTCGAGTTTCCTTTCATGAAAATCAAGACGGTTACATCTGAGATGGAAAAGAGATTAGCCGAGCTCTGGGAGGAATATCATCACGAGGCCCTTGGCGCGTCATTTTCGGGCAATCCGACGCCGCTTATGCGGGTTATTGCGGTCCAGAAGGCGATCCCGTCGGAAAATCGCGTTCATCCCTACGAGGAAGTTAAGCATTTTATCAGCAATGCCGCCTTTATCGCGCTGGCGGACTGCGCCTGCCGTATCAGCGTGGGCAAGTGCGATAAGCCGAAGGACGTTTGCCTCATCTTTGACGGCGCCGGTGAGTTTTTGGTGGAGCGCGGTTTCGCCCGCCAGATCACAAAAGAAGAGGGGATGGATGTGCTCGACCGCTCGGAGAAAGCCGGGCTTGTCCATACCAGTAATAACAGCGCCGACAGAGCCGGAATGATCTGCAATTGCTGTCCCTGTTGTTGTACGGTTTTGCGGGGAAGGACACAGGTGAAACATCCCCACGCCTTTGAGACCAGCCGTTTTGAAGCCAGAATCATAAGCGATGAATGCACCGGCTGCGGCGTCTGCGCGGAGGAGCGGTGTCCGGTAAACGCGATAGAAATAGTAGATGATCTTGCCGTGGTGAATGTAGAAGAGTGTATCGGCTGCGGGTTATGCGTCACGGGTTGTCCGGTGGACGCTATTGAACTTGTCGAACGGAAGTCGATTCCGGCAGTGCCCGGCACAACCGTTGAGATGGCCCTCAAGATAGCTCAGGAAAAAGGCCGGATGGATAATTTTATCAAGATAATGCAGCGCTAAGATTTTTGCATCCCCTGTTCGGTCAAGCCGGAAAGACTCAACCGGACAGGGGATGATAGATTATTACCGCTATGGTGGAGTTCATTGGTGAAGCCACCTGTTTTTAAAGGCAGGGTCGGAAACGACCCTGCCTTTTTTGTTTCATTTAATACCAATTCTAAATCAAAGATGATGTTGAGGCGGCTAGATGAAGGTGACGAGGCGTATTATACATACGTTGAGGAAGCCGACAACGACGCCAACAAAAATAGCGCTTTGATTTAGAAATGGTATAAGTTCAAACCGTGATGTCGCAGGTTCCGAATCCAGCCCACTCATTGAGAGGAATACTCGATGTGATTATAAAACCCGCTCTATTGGGTTCGTCACTGCGGGCAATCGCGATCTGACCGACCAGATCATGGATTTCACGACCAACAACAAAAGTAATTCCTTCGACAATCACCACCATGTCTGATTCCCGGGCGGAATCGATTCTCATGCCGAGTGAAGCGTCGCAGCATCCGGTAGACCTGATCTCGATCCGAATTGCGCCCTGCGCATTATTCCCGAACATCCATGTTTTAATGGCCCCAGCCGTCCCAGGACCAAGTGTTACGATGGATTTTTCCTGCATAAGAATTTCTCCTGTATTGGGTGGATTGCTCGCCAGAAAATCCCCGGCAATCCTTTAGCGGCGCGTTTTGGAGAAACGCGCCCTACATAATTTTGGGTAGATAGATAAAGTTATTTAATGCCCTTTAAAAAATCCGGAGCGGTGAAAGAAGGATTCGGGTATGTGTAAAATCCTTTTCTGGTTTTTTGTCCCAAATCGCCTCTGTCCACATATTTTTTTACAAATTCTGTGTTCTTGATTTTCACGGGATCGCCGGTATTTTTCGCCCAGAAATTCGTAACGTGCCATACGGTGTCCAGACCCACGCTGTCCATGAGTCCAAACGGTCCTATCAACATTCGCATAATTCCCATCCAGACTCTGTCTATGTCTTCGACCGCCGCGATATCATTTGAGGCAAGCGTAAGCGCGTTGTCGAAAAGACCGGCGAACATATAATTAAAGACGTAGCCCATGCTTTCTTTATGGAGGACAATCGGAGCCAAGCCCGTTTTTTCGGCGAACTCCTTCACCAGTTGCACGACCTCAGGAGATGTCCCGGGATGAGGCATTACATCAACCACGTTTGTCATGCGTATATCGTGAAAGTGGTAGGCGAGAAACTTCTCCGGCCTTCCCGTGGCCTGGGCGATCATTGAAGGCAAAAGGGTTGATGTGTTGGTGGTAAATATCGTCCTTTCCGGGCACAATGCGTTTAATTGCCCGAATACTTTGCCCTTGAGCTCCGGATCTTCCGGCACCGATTCACTTACGATGTCGGCATCCTTTGCGGACTCTTCCATATCGATGCTGGTTTTTATTCTGCTTATGGCTTCCTGGGCCTTCTCATGAGTGATCCGGCCTTCTCTTAACATCCTGGCGGCAATTCTATTTATCCGCTCCATCGCCTTTTCCAGGAACTCTTTTTTTACATCGTACAATACCACATTCCGATCGTGGAGAGCGCACTGAAATCCGATCTGCTGTCCCATAGTGCCGCTGCCCGCGATAAGAACATTTTTAATGTCGTCAACTTTCATAAAAACCTGCTCCTTGCATTTCTGAAATATGAGTTTTTCTAATGATGGCCGTGTTTGGCTTTGGATTTCACTTCCGTATATTCGGCGCGAAGAGCGATATGATCCATGTCGTCCATATCTTCGGCTCTCTTTACCCAGTCTTCGAATTGAATATCGACGCCGAAAATTCCGATCATTTCGTCCTGATCATTAACGATAGGAGCGGAAACCGTAAAACATAAAATTCCGGTCATCTTGGAAATAAAGAAATCGGAAACATAAACCTTGCCCGTACGCAGAGGCTGTATGAACCATTCCCGGTCGGATTGATCGGTGCCGACTCCGTAGTTTTCATATTTGGCGCGATCTTCGATGTAGGTAATATTTTTTGTAGTTTTACGGCCGTTCATGTCAACGATATAGGCAAATTGAATGGAGGGATGTTCATCCACAAATTCCTGCATCAATGCTTCCTGTTCTTCCGTGTTCATGGTCTTCATGATAGGATGTTCGATAATTTGATTGATCTCGGCAACGGCCGCTTTTTCAGCCATAAATTTGATTTTTTCCAGTTCAGACATAAAGTATTCCGGTAAATACATCTGGACTCTTTTCTCCATCTCTTCAGGAGAAATCGAGGTGATCCGTCCTGCCTCGTATTGTTCCACGACCCACTTGTGAATTTTAGAAATTGCCGGATGCCTTTTATCCACAACTTTGCTTCCTTCAAGATTGAATCGTTGATTAATCCAGAAAGCTATGCCGGCGTTGCCGGATTTATCGGTGATCGTTGTGGTAATCGGTCGTTTCAAAATCTTTCTTGTATCGAATATATTGTAAATTTCTTCGCATTTAATTAATCCGTCGGCATGGACGCCGGCGCTGGTGACATTGAACCCCAATCCGACAAAAGGATAATTATGCGGTATTTTCACGCCGATTTCCTTTTCAAAATATTCGGCGATATCGGTAATGACAGTTGTATCAATGCCATTTTCTCCCTTAAGCGCTATATATTCGAAAATCAAACCTTCAATGGGGGGATTGCCAGTTCTTTCACCAAGCCCCAAAAGGGTGGAATTGGCCGCGCTGCAGCCATAGAGCCAGGATGTTGTGGCGTTAATCATCGCCTTGTGAAAATCGTTGTGACCGTGCCATTCCAGCAGATGGCCGGGAACACCGGCATCATTGATGAAAGCATGGACAAGTTTGTCAACGCTGCGGGGAAGCGATGCGCCGGGGTATGTAACGCCGTAGCCCATCGTGTCGCAAAGCCTTATTTTTATATCAATGCCGGCCTCTTTCCTTAGTTTCATTAATTCCTGCGCGAAAGGAATGCAGAAGCCGTAAATATCCGCGCGGGTGACATCTTCAAAGTGGCAACGGGGTATTATTCCTAAATCCAGAATCGATTTAACCACACCCAGATAACTCTCCATGGCCTCGCTTCGTTTTTTGTTCAGCTTTAGAAAAATATGGTAATCGGAAACGGAGGTGAGAATGCCGGTTTCCTTAAGTCCGAATTCCTTGACCAACGGAACATCTTCTTTTGCCGCCCTGATCCAGCTGGTAATTTCCGGATAACGCAGACCAAGTTCCAGGCATTCGTTCACGGCATCTTTGTCTTTTTTGCTGTACAGGAAAAATTCCGATTGGCGGATTACGCCATTTGGACCGCCCAGTTTATTCAATAATTGAAATATTTTAACAATTTGTTCTACCGTATAAGGAGGGCGCGACTGTTGTCCGTCACGAAAGGTTGTGTCGGTGATAAAAATTTCCTCAGCCGGCCGCATGGGAACCGGTTTATTGTCAAAAACAATTTTGCTTACTTCCGTGTAAGGGAAAATATCTTTATATAAGTTCGGTTCATCCACATCCTGTAATCTATATTTTTTACATTTTTGAGGGGGAGAGTTCTTCTTTTTTTTGATTTCTGCCATATTTTCTCCAATATCTTTGATTAAACAATTTTAAGCGATAATTCCATCAATTGCTCTATGCTTACTTTTGAAGGCGCGTCAGACATCAGGTCGGATGCTTTTTGTGTTTTCGGAAAAGCGATGACATCCCGGATAGATTCCGCGCGTGTCATGATCATGGTCAACCGGTCCAGTCCGAAAGCCAGGCCTCCATGAGGCGGAGCGCCGTATTCGAGCGCTTCAAGCAGGAACCCGAATTTGGAACGGGCATCTTCATCCGATAGGCCCAGGGCGGCAAACGCCTGCGCCTGAACGTCTTTGCGGTGAATACGGATGCTGCCGCCGCCGATTTCCGAACCGTTAAGAACCAGGTCGTACGCTTTTGCCCGGACTTTGCCGGGATCCGTAGCCAAAAGCGGCAAATCTTCCAGAAAGGGCGACGTAAAAGGATGATGCGTGGAAACAAAACGTTTCTCCGATTCGGAATATTCCATCAGCGGGAATTCCGTAATCCATGTAAATGCCAGAGCTTCAGGATCGATTAAATTCAATTTCTTTGCCAGATGTACTCGTAAATTACCAAGCGAGTCATTGACGACACGCGGAGTATCGGCAACAAAGAAAATTACATCACCTTCTCTGGCATTCATGGTTTTGGCGATACCTTCCACTTCTTCGGGTTTGAGAAATTTGAAAATAGGCGAAGTCCAGTCGGCGGCATTGACTTTTGCCCAGGCAAGTCCCTTGGCTCCGTAAATTTCGACAAAGTCCTTTAATCCGTCGAGGTCTTTGCGCGAGAGGCTGGTTGCCTGTTCCACTTTAATGGCTTTAATAATTCCGCCGGACGCGGCAACTTCCCCAAAAAGCTTGAACCCGGAATTTTTGACGATGGAGGTCAGGTCAACCAGTTCCAGGCCGAAACGCACATCGGGGTTATCTTTGCCGTAACGGTTTATCGCCTGGGCATAGGTCAGCCGGGGAAGGGGAAGGGTAATTTCTTTGTCCAGACAGGCCTTAAAGATGGCCCTCATCAGGCCTTCCATCATATTCATAATGTCTTCTTCGGTAATAAAAGACATTTCAACGTCGATTTGCGTGAATTCCGGTTGACGGTCGGCGCGCAAGTCTTCATCGCGGAAACATTTTACAATTTGATAATAACGGTCAAAACCGGATACCATCAGTAATTGTTTAAATATCTGGGGCGATTGCGGCAGCGCGTAAAATGTGCCTTTGTTGATACGGCTGGGTACAAGATAATCACGTGCGCCCTCCGGAGTGCTTTTCCCCAGAAAAGGTGTTTCCACTTCAATAAAACCGTTTTGTTCAAAGTAATGGCGGGTGGATGCCGCAAGACGGCTGCGCAAAAATAAATTCCGCTGAATTGCCGGACGGCGCAGATCAAGATAACGGTACTTTAAGCGCACGTTTTCCGAGATTTCCTCATCATCAAAAGAAAAAGGAGGCGTCTTGGATTCATTCATTATTTCCAGCTCAGAGACGATAACTTCTATCTCACCGGTCTTTAACGCCGGATTTTCCATGCCCTCCGGTCTTTTGCGAACTTTTCCTTTAACGGCTAAAACAAATTCGCTGCGGATTTTATGCGCTTCTGTGTGAACATTTTCTCCGGCATCTGGATTGAAAACAACCTGCACGATTCCTTCACGGTCGCGTAAGTCCACAAATATAACACCGCCATGATCGCGCCGGCGATGCGCCCAGCCCATCAGGATCACTTCCTGATCTACAAGAGAAATATCCAGATTACCGCAGTAATGAGTCCTCTTGTCTTTTGTTAAAAAATTAGCCAAAACTTTTTACCTCTCTTTAATAATTTTAATGATTGACGAAAGCAATCCATCCAAAGGAACAGCCTGCTGATCTTTTGTCCGCATATTTCTAAGCTCGAGACGTTTTTCATCAATTTCTTTATCGCCAAAAATCAGTGTGTAGGAACTGTTTAATTTGTCGGCGCGTTTCATCTGGCTTTTTAAGCTTTTACCGGAATAGTCCATTGCCGCGGCAATTCCCGCCCTGCGCAATTCGCAAGTAAGCTTAAAACCGATTTTTTGCGCCCGCGGGCCAAGCGCCGCTATAAATACATCCGCCTTGTATTTATCTTTTTCAATATCGGGCAGACAGGAAAGAAGTCGTTCGATTCCTACACCAAAGCCGATTCCCGGTGTTTCCGGTCCGCCGAGATCACTGACCAGACCGTCATATCGGCCGCCGCCCGCAAGAGAATTCTGCGCGCCCAGCGACCCCGATTTAACTTCAAAAGCCGTTTTTACGTAATAATCAAGACCGCGTACCATTTTGGGATTAACGCTATATTTGATATTTTGTTCATCAAGGCAGGATTTAACCTCAACAAAATGCTCTTTGCAGCCGGAGCATAAGTAGTCTAATATCCGGGGAGCCTGGGCTATAATGAGGCCGCAGCTCTCCACTTTACAATCGAAAACCCTTAAGGGATTTGTGACCATTCTTCTTTGGCAATCAGGACAAAGTTCTTTTTCCGATCCTTTTAAATAATCGACAACCGCCTTTGAAAAAGCAGGCCTGCATGCCCTGCAGCCCAGAGAATTAATTTCCAGATTAAGCTCCGTAAGTCCGGCGGATGCAAGAAATTGAATCAACATTAAAATAACTTCTACGTCGGATTGAGGCTTATCATCACCAAAGAGTTCAACATTGATTTGGTGAAATTGACGGAAGCGGCCTTTTTGGGGCCTTTCGCGGCGAAACATCGGACCCATCGTAAAAAGTTTTGTTACCGGTTCTGCAGCCGACATGTTGTGTTCAATATAGGCGCGGATGATTGAAGCGGTGGCTTCCGGCCGCAAAGTTATATATTCATTGTCGCGATCGGCAAATGTATACATTTCCTTTTCGACAATATCCGTTGTTTCCCCTATGCTTCGTTTGAACAGCTCTGTCTTTTCCATAATGGGTACGCGAATTTCGCGAAACCCGAAAGTGTCGAAAACTCCGCGGGCAATTGATTCCACCCGGCGCCAGTTAGGAGTATCCTCCGGTAAAATATCCTTAAAACCTTTGATTACTGTAATTTTTTCCATAATTTATAGCCACAATTCAAAGCGGAGTTATTTAACATATTCAGGTGTGTTTGGCAATGGGAAAAAAAGGTCAGACTAATTTGCCGGGGATATCCAGCCATACGGCAGGAATTCATGATAATGGAATTTACAGATTGTGAAAAAGATCCGGTATTACAACCTATGGTCTATCGTGGGAGAATCCTCAGAAAAATACCAAAAATATCAATTAAATAATCATAAACAGAGAACTTCCTTAATAGAAAGTATAGTTTTTTTTGAGGAACAATCTAAGACAGGCATCCACGACATGTGCATCATAAAGAATGACTCTATTCTTGGTAATTTCATCCAGAGCAAAATTAATCCCTAATGTCGGCCGGTATGGACGGTGAGAAGAAATGGCCTCAACAACGTCGGCAAGAGCCACAATCCTGGCCTCCAGAAGAATATCTTTTCCTTTGAGCTTATTGGGATAGCCGGATCCATTCATCCGTTCATGGTGTTGAAGGATGACAGTGGCCACAGGCCATGGGAATTTGATATCCTTCAGTATATTGTATCCTGACTGGGAGTGAGTTTTAATTAATTCAAATTCCAGAGCGGTCAGTTTAGTCGGTTTGCTGAGAATTTCCGATGGAATGGATAACTTGCCAATGTCATGTATGATGGCCGCTGTGCCGATAAATTCTTTCTGATCAAGGGTTAAACCCATTTCCTCGGCAATATCCCGGGCCAGATGAGATACACGAAGTTGATGACCGGTCGTGTAAGGGTCTCTCGTTTCCACAATCATGGCAATCGAGTTTACCGTGGCGTCTAATGTTTCCTTTGTTCGCTTAAAACTTTCACTGCGTTCTTCGTCCAATAATTTACGGGCTGTTATGTCTATCAAAAAATTCAGGATGGCCGGTTTTTTCTCCCATTGAATCAATGTGGCATTGAGTTCCACCCACTTCACCGTTTTATCCCGGCAAATAATTCTGAAAGAATAAATGGAAGGAACTTTTTTGCCATTCAACCTTCTTGAGTGATAATCGACGACCATATTAATGTCATCGGGATGGATAAGTTTTTTTAAATCTAATGCTGTTAGGGCTTGTACGGAATAACCTGTGTTTTCAGCCGCGGCATTATTGGCGAAGACAATCTTCATATGTTGAGTGATGAGGATGGATTCCTGGGCGTGTTCCACGACAACACGATAACGTTCCTCGCTGTCCCGCAGATTTTTTTCGGCCTGTTTACGTTTTGTAATATCACTATACAGGGCCTGAAATTGTGTCTCGCCGTTCCACAGCACCTGCTTGCGAAATACTTCAAGGTTGCGAATACTTCCATCCTTGCGGATAATGCTTATTTCATAATTTGATGGAACATCCTCACCTCGTCTCCTTTTTGCTTTTCTTGCTTCGTGTTCGACACAGGATTCCGGTGTGTACCTTTTTTCCCGGGGATTCGATTTCATTTCTTCAAAACTTTCATAACCATATATATTTAATATTTCCTGATTAGCATAGATTAATTCGCCGGTTGCGGTGACGATACGAACTCCCAGCGGAGAATCGTCAAGTGAATGGCGGAAATTCTCCCTGCTCATTTTTAACATTTCTTCCGTCATTTTTTTATCCCGCCGGATTTTCGCTTCGCGAATCGCTCTTTCTACCGCGACTGCGAGCTTGGCAAGTTTGTCCTTCATCACGTAATCGTGCGCGCCGGATTTCATCAAGTCCACCGCCGTGTCCTCTCCAATAGCGCCGGACACAACAATGAAAGGAATGTCCGTCTTGTTTACATGTGCAAGTTTCAGGGCAGCCGGTGCATTGAAATTGGGCATTTTATAGTCGCAGAGAATAATATCCCAGTCTTCACGCTTAAGAGCGTTTTTCATTGCTTCGGATGAATCCACTCTTTCCCATTTCGGATCATAGCCGCCACTGGACAGTTTTCGTATTATCAGACTGGTATCATCTTCCGAATCATCCACAATTAAAACGCGAAGCAAAGCAGGCATGGTTACACTCCTTTTAAATGCACCGGGCTCTCAGCTCAAGATTGTCGGGATTGTCTTCCGGCAGCAGTGTCTTTTGTTATTGAACACAGGACCCCTCTGTCTTTATTATTCCTGAAGCGTGAAATAAAAGGTTGCGCCCTCGCCGGGCAACCCTTCCGCCCGGACTGTGCCTTCGTGGCGGTTGATAATACGCCTGACCGTAGCCAGACCGATTCCCGTGCCAGGATATTCTTCAGAATTATGCAGGCGCTGAAAAGGCGCGAATATTCTCTCCGCGTATTCCATGTCGAAACCGGCTCCGTTATCACGAATAAAATATACTTTCTTGTTGTCTTTCGTTGTCGACCCGAATTCGATTTCGGCGATTGACTTTTTCCCTGTGAATTTCCAGGCATTGCCAAGCAGATTCTCCAGGACGATGCGTATTAATCTCGGGTCTGCCGAATCTTCCAAGGGGCTGGCAATTTTTATATTGACAATCCGCTGGGGGTGAGTCTTCTGCAATTCATCTATGATGGATTGGGCCATCCGGGTCAGGTTCACCGGCACAATATCCATATCCGTTTTCGTGATCCTGGAGAGTTTCAGCAGGTCTTCTATGAGTTC
>Ga0187875_10000640_pt1 | contig 28326 bp, 23 predicted proteins | sample June2016WEW_17_1_2_FD_132978 | JGI IMG/M metagenome (GOLD analysis project Ga0187875, IMG submission 132978) | Peatland microbial communities from SPRUCE experiment site at the Marcell Experimental Forest, Minnesota, USA - June2016WEW_17_10 | ecosystem: Environmental > Terrestrial > Soil >...
ACAGGCACTTGGTTAACAGCGTGGATTGGGCGTGCTGGAGTGCGGCCACGCACGTTCGACGCGGCAGGTCTGCGCGCCTAACGGGCTTGTTGGATCTTGCCACCTTTGGCCGAGGCCATCAGCTTGACCAGTTCCGCGCACCCCGCTGATGGATGATCCGTTCCATCGCCGCTAACCGAGATCCTACGTTCAGATGTTTCGACCGGGCGCGTCGGGGCGGCAATAATTTCCTGCCGACTCGCTTTTCGCCGAGAGTGGATCTCGGCGCCAAATCCTTGAGCTTTGATCGGCGTCAACTATTTCTTTGACGATTCCTCCACCGTGATATGAAGAGGGCAGTCCGGGACTACGCCGATCATCTCCGAAAAAGCTGGCAGCGCCAAGTTCAGCGCATCGATTTGCTTGCGGATGGCCTCTTTTTCGGTTTCCAAAGTCGCCCTGCGGGCTAATGCCTCGTCAATCTGGCGGTTGCGTTGGCTCAGCACTTCCCAAGCCAGGCTGGGCGGGAGCAGATGCGGATGTGGAAGCAACTGGAAGGCACGTTGGGAAAGTCTGCGGAGGTGCTGCGGGAAGAGCGGGAAGCAGGACCGGTCCAGGATCGTCCCGTCGGCGGATAGAATAGCCTTGCATTCCGGCCCCATAAGAGGGATAGATGTCGTGACCGCGCAGAGCGCGGCACCCAGCAGAACCAGTCGTGACATCTCGAAATGCTGGCACGTGATCAGCGGTTAAGGCGTCACGGTATTAAGGAAATCCCACGTGTTCATCGGCGCCGGCACCTGAGTTGCGTCGGGATAACGGGATGGTGTGATTGCGACCTGACCCTGGAACACATTGGCCGAAACCATTATCTCCGGTGGTGGCACGGTTTGGGTCAATGGAGCACTTTCGCCGGACAACAGTTGGAAGCTTACTTTTTTGTAATCCGAGGCTTCACTCACCAAAATGTTCGAGGAGACTACGCACCTGGTGACGGAAACGATGAGGGCAACGTAGATAGACAAAAGACTTAAGTTGGCGCCTGAAGCCGTACTCACCACGCGGTTGCCTGTCATCATAACGGAACTTACCTTCGAATTCTGAACCTGATCGTCACCCAGGACCAGTATGCCTGGCGCGGACAATCCTTGCATTTCGTTGTCTTCCATCCGCAAGCGCAACGGTGAAACGGGTGAGAGGATAAATCCCTCTTGCGCCAATTGAGCCAACTGCCAATAGAAGTCAAAAATACCGGCCGAATTGCCGTAATATGGCAGCAAGTAGCTGGACAGCCCGGAATTCCATTGCGGTTCCACTGCCACTGCCGCTATTTTTGCGTCGATGTCCGTATCGAGAGTACCCAGTGACGTCCCGGTACACACAACGATAATTTGACCCTCCGCACTCGGAAGGATACTGAAGACAAAGTCCACGGCAATGTCCGGACTGCCGGCGTACGCAACAAGATCCAGATTTGTCAGGACTTGCTGGCCGTTGATCGACACGTCGAAGATCCGGATATTGGCAGAAGGATGAACGATCTCGGCGAATTTCAAAGTGACCTGGTAATAACCGGCTGAGAGGTTGTTGAACGTATAGCTGAACGGGTCGCCCCAGCGTTCGGACTGATACAGCGGCTGATCCGATGGGGATGGTTGCGCATCGGAAATGGCGGGAGCCGGTACGGGTTGGTAGAGAGTTCCGCCGCTGATCGTGACGGTTGCCGCTTGTACGTCGGGCAGCCATACGTTGGATTGGCTGTCGGTATATGGGGTGGCGCCCGCGTAAATCCTCACCGAGGGCGGGGCCACTGGAACCGTGACGTTCTGCGTGGATGGGGTGGTGTCGCCCTGGGGCATGGGGTAGCCCATGGCTACCCAGAGGCCAGTCACGGCGATGTTACCCCAATCTTGTTGGAAGTAAGCGACATCCATAGGCGAAACAAGCCAAAACCCGGCGGTGCAGTTGTCCACCTCATTTCGCGTGAACCGAACAGTCTCGGTTGTGCCCAGTATGATCGCGCCGATGGTTATGCTGGAAAAGGCATTTCCATCAAAAACAGCTTCATCAAGGAATGAGGGCAGCACTGTGCCACCTCCGGCTGCGACGTTCGGAGTCACAGTGCCACCGCCGGTCGTAATGTTGGGAGCCGACGCTCCCTGGCTCAGGATGCTCCGAATCCCACTCAGTGAAGTGACGGCTGAAACTGCGGCCAGAACGTCTGTGCCTGCTTTCGTGACTACATTTCTTAGAATCGAGGGCGCAGTGAGGGTGGCGAAGGTAACACTGGGAACGACGAGAATTCCCGCCAGAAAGCTCCCAGGGTTGGCAGGGCAAGTGAAGGTGTTCCCGCTGATTCGCCAATCGCTCGACTGGCCGGTGGCGAATACGCCCACTCCGAATGGTTGCGTCGCAGGGTTGGACGTCACTCCCCCGAAACTGGGGAAGCCAAACCCGCAGTCTTCGATCCGGAGCCCGAGGCAGTTCACGGTCCGGACGGCTATGGATACGGTCAGATTGTTCAGGACGGTTTGCACACCCGCATCCAGGCTGGTTATGAGGAGACCGGCAAAATTGCCGCCGACGGCGGAAAACGTGACGAGCGGCATCGCAAACTGAATTCCGCGCAGCGAAACACCGGATACGTTGTCGAGCACGATCAGCCCGTCCGAAAACTGACTCTCCGTTCCACTTTGCGCCTGAATTACGACCGCGCCATCCCGGCAGGCTTTAAAGCCGATACGCGAGTGAGCGGATCCGAAGCGGAGCGGCGCTTCCAGCGAGTATGTTCCAGGCATGAAACTGATTTCAACGGATGTCGCGGATCCCTGGTAACGATCGATGAGTTTTTGTAGCGTGACGTTTCCGGTGAAGTCGGTGGGACGGACGGTCACAATGCAACAGCAGTCTGCGGGCGGCCATGGGACTCGGCAGTCCGACGCCACGGATGGGAAGGTCACCACGGACAGACGGGCGTAGTGGTGGTGAATGCCACGTGGAAATGCCTGGTTGAGAATCTCAACCGATCCATCGGCGGTGCGCGCGGCGAAGGTCCAGAAGTCGCCGGTACGGAAGGACCCGCCTGACGGGTTCAGGCCCAGAGTGACGGTAATTCCATCCTCGAGGACGAGAGCTGTGCCAGCAGGGGGAACGGGAATGGCTCCGGGACTGTCCCAGCGCCGAATGCGCGTGTGACGGGCGGGATCCGTTTGGCCCTGCACAAGCGGAAAGCTTGTGGTGGAAACCGTGGAATCGAGGGTAATTGTTTTCTGCGCATAATCGATGCTGTCAATCTGATGTAATTCCCCAGGCTGACCCCACAGTTCCAGATAATCGTCGGTGATCTCCAGCCAGCTTCCGGCAGCGAAGCCGAGCGTCTCATCCCGGCCCAGGCTTTCAACCGTGAGTTGGCTTGCGGCATTGCCCGCGGTGTTGGTAACCGAGGTGATGGCCGTAGCCGCGGTTTCACCCGACGCGTTGTTGCGCGACCATTTGAGAGTGGCGCCGGGCTGTCCGCCCGGTGTGCCGGACTGATGAATTTCCACCCGGTAGAACTGATTCTCCAGGCCCGTATAGCCAGTGTTCGGGGCGAGGCTGCAGGGTCCTGAAGGGGTGGAATCGGTAACACCGGTGGTAAGTCGGGCGGCCGGGGGCTGAATTAGCGCTTGCCATGCCGGAATGGAGCTATCCGGCGTGGAGCAGGTCACGCCGCCCGCAACACCGCTGACGTCCAGACACTTGACCTGCCAGACCGTCTGGTAACGGCCTGTAGTGTCGATCCCGACAGCCTTTTCCACAAGGTTGGGATCCTGAAGAGAGGTCACATCCCGCAGCCAAACGTCCAGATAGACCAGAAACGGTCCATTACCGGCAGGCGTAAGAGCACCCGGGAGATACGGCTGCGCGGTGTAGTCCAGGGCCACCTCGCTAACGCCTGACATGAGAGGAGCGCCCGACAACTCATCCAGCGCAGGGTCCCACTGAGCCGCAGCCAGCGGCCCATGATTTTCGACCAGGAGTCCGTCGACATACATGCGGCCCGCGCCGATCGTGAGCTGGCCGGCGGCGGCCGTGATTTTGAAAGCGCACGGAGTTGTGGACGGGTACGCGGCGCGTCCGAAAGTATCGAGAGAGCCGGCCTGGATGCGGCGGGTGAACTCGGACAGCCATTCGTTCCAGTCCGAATCCAGATGGACGCGGCCCTGCTGCATCACTACGCCGAAGTAGTCTTTCCAGGGGTCAAAGGTGAAACGGCTGTTGTCAAAACTCATCGCGTCCTCCGCTCAATTCTGATAAATGATGCCGGTTTCGAGTCCCACCGGGGTATACTCCTGCAACCTCACGCGAAGGTCGGTTTCGCGTAAGGGAGCCATGACGAAATGGAAGGCGCCCATTTCGCTGCCATCATCGGCGCCAAGGCGCACGGCGTCGGCGGTGGCAGTCAGCAACTTCATATAACCAGGGTCGCCATAGCGTTGCGAGAAAAAAAGAGGCTGCGGCGTCCCCTGCCCTTGCTCGACGCATTCAAATGGCAGCGGTGTCAGGGGGAGAGGTGGCAGATAGCTGAAACGCACGCAGCCGGCCTGTCTGCGGTCCGTCCAGAGAGGCGATTGAAAGGTGTCGCCAGTTCCCAGAGCGGCCCAGACGATGCTGTTGGACATAAGATTCAGCACCGTCGCGTGAATCTTACCAACCACCGTGCAGCCGGTCAGGGTCAGGGGGCCTCCGGCGCTGGAATTATCGAGAGCCGAGTAAGCTACCGCCGTCCGCGAGGTGGCATCCACGATGCAGTCCGCCAGACTCGCAGTAGCCAGCGCGCCGACGCGCAACCCGCCCAGGATAGATTTGCTCACTGCAAGCCGCACCCCTGACGGCTCCAGCACTACGGAGGCATTGGCAGCGTTGAGAACCAGCGTGCAATGCGTCAGCGCCAGGCTCAGCTGGTTGGGAGTGCCGTCCGGTCTGACGGCTGGCGCGTGCACGGCCGCCCGGACCACAACTCCATTAATTGCGAAGGTGCTGGATGCCCCGCCCGAGACCGCGATCTCGCCAGTCATTATCAGAGTGGGGAGGGAGCCATCGGCCGCTCTCAGTTCCAGGGTGAAGCCTGCCGGAAGATCGACAGTGAGAGACGTGGCTGCGTATGCGCCGCTGTTGGTGATTTCCACCGCAACCGCGCCACTTCCCGCCGCTTGGCTTAACGCATCGTTGAGGACGTCCTGAAGCGCACGTGCGGCGTTTGCGGGATCGGGAAACGGCAAAGGCTGGTTTGGCACAATGAAGGTCGCCTGGCGCGGATACTCGCCGCCACCCATATCGGCATTGAACCCGTAGAAGAAAGATGCCGTTAGGCCGGGCGGCGGACTTGCGCTGTCCGCCGCCAGGGCGATTCGCCCCAACTCCGGATCGATGGCCGCCGTGTAAAGGCTTCCGGCCGGAGGCACATTAATCCAGCTTCCATCCGGGCCGGAAAGGTTGGATACCTGAATCTGATACGCATTCAGCAGTTGCCCCCTGGCGTACAGGGCAAGGCTGTTGCCTTCGCCGTAGTAAACCGCGCCGGCGCCATTCTGAAGGTCGTCACACAAAACGCGGCGGCGCAACGGCGCGGGAACGTTGGCCGGTCCGGCGGGCACGGAAATGTCCGTGCCTTGCGAAACCGGATTATTGAACAGAGGCATGTCCAGGCCGAGCGGACTGAAACGGAAGCACTGCATGGAGCCCGCGACAGGCGTAGCGGGCGACTGAGTCAGGCTGTAAGAACTCAAAGACCAGAGGAAGATTCCAACGTTCTGAACGTTGTAGCGGCCGCGCCCGGTCGCAATCCGGCGCACATCCACCGTGTGCGCCGTCTTGTCGAATCCGCCATCCATGTAGAGTCCGGTTTTCCATCGGCGCACGTCGGGCGCGTAGTGGTTGTGGGGGCGCAGGTGATTCATGTACTGGGTCGCGGCCAGAACCTGAAAGAACTCGACCGCGTGCGCTCCCCAGCCCGTTGCATCGCGTGCGAGTTGCTCCATCGCGAGCGCCGTTCCCTTGCGGCGCCTGAAGGAGATGGTATGGGCAACCTCGGCGCGCGGGCTCGCAACCGCCGGCGCGATTCCGTTGACCGGCTGATAGCCGATCAGGTCGCCGATATAGGGGATCACCCATGGCGCGCAGGTCTCAATGAACTGATCGTCGTAAAGCTGATCGAGATCCACGGCAAGAACTGCGAGTTGTTCCTCCACCAGCATCAGTAAGGATTCGAGCGGGCCGCGCGCAGCCTTCGCCCTGAGTTGGTCGAATCGTTGCTGCTCGGCGGCCGTGAGTGGGCGCGCGGTGAAATTCTGGTAGTTCTGAAGAATGGCTTGCTCCGCCGGAGTGAGCAGTACCTGTGACTGCGCGATGCGGGCGTCTTTTACGCGATAGAACGCGGGCAGAAGATCGAAGAGCCTTGTCATAACATCAGCCCCAAAACCACCTTGCCGGGGTCGGGATGAAGCACCAGGATCTCGGCCGCCTGAGGCAAACCCTGTAGAGTCGCCACGGGAGCATAAGGGCATATGCTCGCAGACGATTGCACAGGGGGTCGATCGATCGACTGCGATAGCCAGGCGCTGTAGCGGGAGAGGCTGAACCCGCTGCCCTCGCCGGCCAAGTCGCCCGCGGCGCTGGTGGCAACCGTGTAGATCGATTTGACATTGACCGCGATCACGCCGGGAACGGCCTGTATGACCGCGGCCACTTCGTCTGCCGAAACACATTGGCCGAAGGAGCGGTTCGCCAAGCTGTAGGTGGCGCCGAGCGTCTGCAGTACCTGCGCTTGGACCGTGGGCTGGTCGTAAGCCGGGTCGTACTTCAGGTCCGCGGAAAGAGCAAAAAGTGTTTCAAGAAAGGTCCGCGCGTTAATTGGGATGAGGGGGTTGCCGTAATCGTGCAGCGCCGCCAAAAGGTTTGACAGAGTGGGATTTCCCGGTGGCAGCGCCGCTCCGTTCACTCCCGCCAATGTTAGAAAAACGCCGCGTCCCGGGCCGCTCGGGATCCAGATCGCGGAAGCCTTCGCAATTCCGGCGAAGTTGGCCGCAAAATTCTGGTAGTCGGCAAGCGAGACGGCGCGCCCGAGCGTGAGCACGGTCTGTGGCGCGTTGACGCGGATTCCATCGACAGTCTGCGCGTCGTCTCCCCCGGTGGCCGCTTGCGGATTATTGACCCCCGCCACTCCCAGCGGCCGGTCCAATAAAGTTGAAATGGCGCCCGCTGCAACGTTTCCGGCCGAACCCAATCCGATCCGATAGCTGGCGAGTATGTTATTCACGCCTGTAGGTAGAGTCGAGCCTTCGACGCCGTCGCCGAAAAGTGCTTCCGTAGTCCCATCCGGCTGGTTCATCGTGGCGAATACTTGCTGGGACGGGCCTTGCTCATAGAGGCTCGGCACTTCGGTCCACGCTACCCCGTTCGCCCGCACTTGGAGCGTGCTCTGGCGTCCTGTGGGGGTGGGCGCCTGTATAAATGTGAGGGGAGATTGCTTCAACGTGAAGTCTTGATTAGGGGTGGATGCGGAGCCGCTGCCCAGGAGTTCGCCGACCGACTGGCCGTGTGTTGCGAGGCCTACGTTGGCGTTTACCGTTGTCACGGCGCGGTTGTAACAGTTGAGCAGCTTCGATTGCAGCAGAATTCGCGTCGGAGTGCGCGCATCCGGAAAGATGCTCAGGGAAGACACTAGTGCGCATTCTTCTACATCCGGATCGCTCGCAGTTGCCGGCGCCAGACTAAAACAGGAGAGCGGAGCATACACGCTGCCGGGTCTTCCGTTCGAGTCCTGCACGTATAACGTGAGCATCGTGGTTGCCGCAGACCAATCGGGAATGGATCCGTCCTGGTTCAGCGGAAGCGGCGACGGATCCATGATGGTCAGCAGGTCTCCGGGGTTAAGAGACACGCTTCCCGATTCATCGTCCGGAACGAAAGTGAGTGGGGGCGACGGGCCGCGGACGGCGATTTTTTGTCCCTTTCCCGACACCGCAACTACCGTAACGCCAGCCAGGTCGGGCAGTTGGCTTTCAAGATCGAGATATGTGCCATAGAGGGGCCAGTTGAACGGCTGTTCGGCGGCATCCAGTTCGTCGGTTTGGGCGAATACCATGGTTGCGGCAAGTGGGAAGCTGCCCAGATTTGCGGTCGCGTCCGGGACAACACGGGTGATTTTGGCGCTAAGGCCGAAGTCCGAGCGTGTCACGGAAGAAACGGAAATCGCGCGATAAAGGCAGGGGCCCGCACCGCCGGTCAGGACCAGCCAGCTTCCGGCCACGATTTTAGGATAGACGGCATCGAGGTCAATGCTGCCCGAAAGGCTATAGTTCTTCCACGTCCATGGATACGGAGGACTCCCCACAGAGGAAGGGGAGGCCGAAGGACTGGTCATCACAAGAGAGGCCAGGTTAGTCCCCGTCGGGTTGAGCAAATTGGGATCCACCGCGTTATAGCCGAACAGCGCGGCCCGCTGGCGAAATGCATAGACCGCCGGATGTTGCTCTACCGCCGGTACGCTCGTGAGGCCTACGTTCCATTCGACCAGGGTGCGCTTATTGATGGTATCCGCCGTCACCATGGTCAGCAGGCGCGCCTCCCAGCCCCCGCCGCTTCCTTCGTCCCCCACAATCAGGATGAGGTCTCCAGGCTGCAACTGTGTTGACGTGCCCGCCAGGTATACGCTGGTGTCGCCAATTGCCGGGCTCCATGCCGTGCCGGTCTGCACGGGCTGCGCATTCCAGTCGGCCTTGGCTTGTATGGGAGCGGAGGTTTCGAAAATTTGCGGAGTCTGATCTTGTGCGGGGACGCTCTGCGCCTGCGTTCCGGCGGGGATGGTAATCGCTGGCGTCGACGGGTCCGGCGTCAGACCCGGCGTGGAAGTCAGAGTAAACGCGAGATACGCGGAAGCCGCGCCCCCCGGCGCCGGCCGGTAGTCGATGAGGCGCGCCAGTTCCGTCACCGATCGCAAATCCACGGCCGTACGCAGGTAACTCTCGTTGGCCCGACGCTCCTGGTAGAAAGTCAAGATATCAAGCATCACGGCTGTGGCGTCGAGAAGCGCGATCGTGAAGTCGTCGTTTGCGCGGGTCTTCAACGGCGCGAGAGCCGGATAGTCAAAACTGGAAAGCCGGGCATGCATGGACTCCCGGAAAGTGGTCCAGTTTCCGTTCCTGTAAGCGATTGAAGAGAGCCCCGGCAGGTTGGACACCTCCCGCGGCGTCTGGACGCCGACGCCCGCGCAACAACCACAGGCGCAACTTGTGCTTCCGTTGCAGCTCATATCGCCCTCACTTTCCCCCATCCATTACAAGCGTCAATAGGCCGTGATCGGGAAAACTGCGGTCGTTTTCGAGGCGCGTCACCTGAAACGCGCCCAGCCGGATCTCTCCAGCGTCCAGGTACAGATTGCTGTTCACCCCCTGTGGCTGGAACCTGGTTGCCACAACCGAAAGAACGCCTGCGACGGATCGCGCCGCGGCATATACCGGGCTCAGATAAACGGTCTGCCCGAACGTGAAGCTGTCGGCATGGAACAGTCCGTTTTGCCCGTTCGGAAGAATGCCGCTGCCGAGGACCGCCAGCAGCGATTGCTCCACATCGCGCTGGAAATAGTTCGGATCGACGCAAACCTGAAGCTCAATTTCGAGCGAGACATACTGCGGCGGCTGAAGTTGCAGATCCTGCCCGGCCAGGCGATAGCACTCCAAGATTTTTTTCAGGCTTTTTTCAAGCGCGGCATTGAGGGTGACGCCGCCGTGCGGCTCTGCCGCAATGAAAACGGTGTACCAACTCCCGGTCCATCGCAGTGTGGCGACCGCCTGGTTAATCTGAGGGTTGGATTCCGCTACGGCTTCGTAGTCCGGCATCGTCACGGCCCTTTCCTGCGTCTGGAAAGCCCGCGGCGCGCGCCGCCGGATCTGGTCGTTCGTCTCCGGATCGGTCCCCCCCGAAGCAGGCAGAGGATTCGTGCACGAATGGACCCCCGCAGCGGCCGCAAAAAGCACCAGGCTCTCCGCTCCCACATTGCCGGCGGACCCGTTGCCGATCCGGTACGTGGCGACGAAGGAGGTTCCCGTTTCCGGATTCCTGCCGTTCGTGCCGTCGCCGAATCGCAGAGTGGCGGCGCCGTTCGACTCCACCTCAACCACGAAACCAGGCGTTGTCGCGTCGTCTTCGAGCAAATCCTGCTGTGGAGTCCATTGGGTGACCACCCCATTGAGGGTTCCCGCGAGGCCGATTACCGGCGGCGCGTCACTAGGATTGAAGTTCATCAGGTCGGAGGCCGAAAGGCTCGCACTCGGGGCATCGGCGAAACTCTTCACCGAGATCAATTGCGAATTGGAGGTAAACTGGCTGGCGACCGTGGCCAGCGACAGGTTGTTGAACTGCTCCACGATGACAGGCAAGTTGACGCCAACGCCGCCGGATGGCGGGCTGTACATCACCAGAAGATTGAATATGCCCGGATCCTGTTGCTTCCCTTGCGCGATGACGCCGAACGACTGAGCCCATTCGGAGGGATTGGTAGCCTGCACGGTTAGATAAGGGACGGCGTCCGTGTCCAACAGAGTCACTGGTCCTGCGTTCGATAAATTCGTTGAAGCAGCGGGAAATCCCGAAGGCGCCTGGGACGGAGGCGCGTACGTGCCGGGCACGCCGATAAGCTTCGAGAACCGATTGATTTGCGTCACCGCGTAGTTTGGATCCGTGGCGTGGAGTGAAAGATTGCTGAAGCTCTCGACTACAACCGGCGCCGCGGCGTTGTAGATCACCGACAGGTCGATGTTTGCGCCGTTAGCCTTAACGGCGATACCGAAATTCTGCGGCCAGGCAGCTAGATCGGCAGGCTGGACCAGTAGGCTGACGATGCCATTCGAATCGGTCAGGCTCACGGCGCGGTTACCATTCAGCATCACCACTTCCGGAGTGACCGGAACGTCCGCCAGCGTCAGAGGCACGGCCTGAGTGAGGGGACTGTCCGGAACGGGAGGCCGAAACCGAACCGGGAGGGGAGCGGGCGTCGACGGCTGGCAACGGTCCGCCACGGCAGGGGCAGCGTAATACAGCAGCGGCTCGGGAACGGTTCCCAGATCGATACCCGAGAGTGACAAACCATGATCGGCCAGCACCACGTTACCCAGAGCGATGCTCACATCGGTCACGCTCTGACGTTTGCCGTTCGAATCCACATAGGTAGACGACAGGCAGACTGGGAACGGCAGGGCATCCGCCGCCGACCATTGAATTTCCGTAATGGCAGTGGGCCCGAAAAGCGGGTCCGTCAGGATCTGTCCCCTGCTGTCGAGCGTAGCCACCTGAGTCAGCCGCACCGCGCAGCGGCGCCGCAGGTCGGCGTCAGTCGCGTTACCTGTCTGTGGGCCTTTAACCTCCTGGAAGATCAGCACGTCTGCCGGCTGAAGGTTGGCGTAAGTGCCCGTCAGCGTAGCTTCGGTAGCGCCCATGGGCAGACAGCAGTCCGTGTCCCCCCAGGTGTAGAACGACATTTGATTGTGCTCTCTAAAAAGAACCGCATCCTGCATCGGCTGGAAAAGCTGCGCGCCCGCCAGCAGGGCTGCTGGCTCGTTGTTGGCCAGCACCGCAGGCATCCCGGGCGCATAACTGCTGAAGACGGCATGGTTGCGATCCAGGAAGAGCGACCCCGTCACCTCCGGCGATACCTGGATTTGGATCCACACCCTCGCGTTGCAGCCGTCATGCACGCGATAATCCACCAGCAGCGCATGGCGCCGCAGCGAGACACGGCTGCGCGCAGTTTCGAGGTAAGCCTCGGTGGCAATGGCATCCTGCCGGTAGCTGAGCTGGTCGCCTGCGTACGCGATGATCTCGGCCAGAGCTACGCCGAGGTCCGCCTCGGTAGTAGCTCCCCAGTTGGGCAGAAGCTGATTCATGCGATCGAGCATCACGGTGCGGAAGCTGCCGTAATCTTTCGCCAGGTAATTGATCGGCGGTGGCGTGTCGGCCGCTGGTGCGCAGGCGGACTGCGGGAGGCAGTCGAACGCGGGTCCGCATTCCACCTTAAAGGAAAACGCAATCCCAGCCAGCTGCAGATCGAACCCCGCCAACACCTGGGTCACGTCGAATGGGTCTTCGAGCGCCTGAGTGGCATCGTTCACCAGACGGAGGTTGTATGTGGAAAAATCACCTGCCCGAGTGGTGCGAATAACCAGCACGTTGGCCGCATCCGCAAGAGCCGCGAAAAACGCCTGCTCCGCCGGATTGGCCTGCGGGGGTGGTGGAGAAGCCGGCGATACCCATTGGGCAGCGATGCCGGTAATGCTCTCGCCGCCCTCAATGATTACGTTCGCGGGCGTGAGCCCGGAAGGAGCGCCGTGTAGGCAGTGCACTACCAGCGTCTGCTGCCAAGGGCTGTTGAGAGCCGCCGAATCCTGTCGATCCAGGACTTCGAGATAGTCGATTCCATTAACGTTCGGGCTACTCAGCACAGCCGCCCTGCGCTGCTCATTGCAGCAGTTGTATATCATTGGGAGGCGCTCCCGTAGACAAAGGTCTGAACCTGCGTAACATCCGTGTTCAAGAGCGAATAGGTTACCGTCACGGTCAGTACCGCATCCTCAGCCGCTGCCTCGACGGATACGACCCGGATGTAGCCGCTCAACCATTTCTGCAGGGCGCCCTGTACCGAAAATTGCGTCGCCGCGGCCATTTCGACGCTGTTCGGCGCGAAAGAAAGCTGCAACAGCCCACTGCCGAAATCGGGCAGGTTGACACGCTCGCCGGGCGATGTGAAGAGCACCTGTTCTATCAACTGCCGGACATAATCGTCGAGCGAAGCGGCTTGCGCCGTGCGGCCCCGGCCATCGAAATTATAAGGGTAGGCGAGATTCATGGAAGTCTCATTTTCATGTGGCGACTATTCATGTAGCAACCACCCGCGTCTGCGTAACCACCGGGATCAGCGGAGTGCCAGTGGGAATGCAAACCGAAACTCCGGTCGCTATCGCAGCGAACTGACCCTCCGATATGACCCGCACCGCCCCCACAACCCATTGCGCCGTGACGCACGGCCCGTTCCCTACTGGAGACACAAAAGGGCATCCCGCCACTGCGTACGGCGCCGCGATGGTCGCGATCGGCATGCCCGAGACCAGCACCCGCGCGCTGAATTGCGTTGGCATTGCTCGTCCGCCGTGCGAACACAGCACGGTAGCTCCGGCGTGTAAGATTGGTCCCGGCATGTTAAGTCACCAGCAATGCGTCATTATTGATCGTCACCGCCGAACCGATGAGCGTAATCGTCGCTCCCTGCCCATTGCTGATGTAGATGCCGCTTTGGTTGACCACGATGGTGGCCCCTCCTGAACTCAGCACAATGCCGCCGCCTTCCGGCCCAGGCGAACCATCGCTGACTACGAGCGTGTTCCCGCCGGTCGTTTGCAGAACCAGGTTCTGGCCCCCGGGGCTGGCTGACGGCGTGTGGGCGACGTCCGGGACCTGTCCTTTGTCCCAAAATCCTCCCGTCCAGATAGGAAAGTCCGGATCGCCCTGCTCGAACTCCACCCAGACCCGGGATCCGGCCGGCGGCACGGCGAAGCAGCCAGCCTGGGCGCCCGCCACCGGCACGCAGGGCATAGCCCAACTGGTGCATGTCTCGCCCAGAACGTCCGGCACCTGCACCTGAATGCGAGCCATCTGGTGCGGATCGACATTCTTCACAACCTTCCCGCGGTACTTTCCGTGGAAGCGTCTCGGTTCATCCCGCATGTGTTCCCGATCGTTCATACAGTCACCTGTTGAAGTGTTGTTCCCAACCCGTCGCGCGTTAGCTTGAAATTCTGCTTGTACTCGCCGCGCTTGATCTTGTGAGTCACGCTTTGGACGTAGTAAAGGCCGTCGAAGGCTTGCCGGCTCCCGCGCACAGCGACGAGTTGGCGGGGCATAAGTACTCCCCCGTAACGTGTGACATCGAGGCTGCCATCGCAGGTGACAACTTCCGTATTGCGCGCCACAGCCGCCAGGCCCATCATCAGAGCGCGCCCCACGGGCAGTTTGGCCAGATCGTCGCGGAATGGGATCAGGTCGCCCAGGATGTTCGCGGCTTTCGGCGGAACCTTGCCCAGTGGCGGATTCAGGGGAGAGGCCGCCGGGATCGAAATGGTGACGGCGGCGCCATCCTCGCCGGAACTGGTGATTACGAGCGGCTTCCGGTTCTGCTCCTGATCGACCGAGAAACTGAGGCTCTCCACGTTGGTATAGGCGTCCATGTCCGCGCTCAGCGCCGGCTGTACAGCCCCGGTCTTATTCTGTGGCCCCCAATAAGCCGTGCTATCGCCAGGGTTGGGACCAGGCTTGAGATAAAACACGTAACCCACCTGCTGGGCGAGAAGGCGGATGTAGGCAAGATCCGTCCCTTGCTGGCCCGGAATGCGATGGGTGTTGTGATCGGCAATGCTGATAAGGGGTTTGCAAATGTGGGTCTTTATTCCAAACACCGCATACCGGGCGAGCATCTGGCTGATCCGGTCTTCCGGCTTACTAGAGGGATACGGAAAGCCGCTCCGTTCGTCCTGATCCATCAACGCCGTCAGATCCTTGCCCGTGAGAGTGAGTGTGGAATTGGAACCCTTGTCCCCTGGCGAATACTGATTATGCGTGACCACGCCATCGATAAGAACACTCGAGGCGCCGTTCACGGTAACCACCAACACCACCCTTATGAACAACAGCGGCACTCCCCCGGTGAGCAGGAACAGGATCTGCAGAGGAGAGCGTTTCTCAATGCTGAATGTCAGTTGAAATCCGCTGGCCTCGGTGTCCTGGACCTGCACCTCCACCTCCGCGAGGGCGTCGAGCACCTCCCGCGACACAGGGCTGGGGGAGGCCGGCCCGATCAAAAGGCTTAACTGAACGCTCTGGATCTTCCTATCCACCGCTTCCACCCGGAATCCCCTGGGGCATGGTGATATTCAAGACGGCGCCCGGCGTTTTCACTAGGTCGCTCGGCCGTATGGCTCCGTTGGCGTCGCACACCAGCCAGTAAATGAGCGGATCCCCCAGGTATTTGGCGGCGATCAGGTCCAAGCGGTCCCCCTGCTTCACCGTATGCGTCGCGACGGTCGCGTAGTTAGGCGCGCCGGGCTGAGGCACAAAGCGCCGGGCGAGATAGGTGACCATCTGGCCGCCGGGCGCCGTGTATTGCAAAGTGGCGGAGCCGTAATAGCGGCTGTCCGTGGGGAATGTGACAGGCGGAATTGCGCCCATCGCCATCAAGGCCTGTAGCGGATAGTTCATGGTATGCCTGCCAGTCCCAGGACGCTGATCGCCGCATTGGTGGCCTGGGATGCCAGCGTTTCTTTATTCTTGAGATAGGTCATAAAAATGTTTCCGCCGGCGCTCGAGAAGCCCAGATCGTCCACGTTGAGGACACGCATCCCCAAGCTGACCTTGGCGCGGATTGGATTGAGATTGACGTCGAAAGCTTCTTCCGTAACCGAGAAATCGGTAAGCCGCACGGGCGCCACGCGGCTCTTGCTCCAGACAAAAAGCGTCAGCGCCTGCTCGAGGGGTATGATTTCGAGTGTGCCGGCATTCGCCAGGCTGTCGTCGTTCATTAGAGTTTCGCTGGTCGGGTTGATCAGCATTTCTAGCTGCGCCAATTGGGGATGCAGGCCATACTGAATGGCTGTGGAATTTTGATTGGGGAACTCGATCTGGTCGGTCGCATCGAGTTCCGCCTCCAGCTTGATCGTCTCGATGGCTGGCCCGCGCAAGCGGAACACATCGACGCGCACTCCGTCCTGGCCGCCGGCCGTGGACTGGATCTGGAAGCTGCGGGTCAGGGTTTCCGGGTTGTATTGAAGCGCGATCACGGTCTGGACCGTGGAGGCGTCGGCGGCCATCGTGACGATGCCGCCTCTTACGAGGCGAGGGGAATTGAGAAAGCCGGTGGCCATTCTAGGGATTTCCTCCGATCTTCGGTTTTAATGACGCATCGACGGTCTGTAGAAGCTCGCAGGGGTCGGTCTTGGTGAGAGGGGCCTTCAGAACGGCGACCGGAACACCAAGGTTCGCCAGGACGTATTTGACGTTAGAACCGATCAACCACAGACCCCTTCCGGTAGCCGACCCTACTGTGTAACGTTCTCCTTCCCTGGCAAGAATTTCCCAAGACCCGCAAGCTGCCAGAAGCATGGGATGGTGCCTTGTTGTCGGGAACACCCAAGCTTGGTTAGCAGGAGAAAGTAGCGACAAGATTCCCCAAGGCGAGCGCAGCGAACTCTCAAAAATCTCCTCCTCTGTCACCGACGAAAGTCTGCCGGCGAATAGATTCTCGCTCAAAATCGACAAGGGCAGAAAACAGTGAAAATTGGGAAGGCCTCCAAGCAATGGACTTGGTCCGTTTAGCACCAAGAGACCAACCCGGCCATTAGTATCTGTCAGGCCATCCTCGGTCATCAGATCGCTCCACGATTCTCCACGCCTCAGGCGGGTAACCTTCTTGCGCAGGCGCGCGTTGACCTCCTTGTAAGTACCGTAAATGACGCTAGGAACTTGCATTGGTCGCTAAACTCCTGTTACCGGAAAAAAGAGGGCCATAACGATGATTACCCCAATACCGACTCCTGTCGTGGTGACCATCACTGCCTTCTGTACGGGCGTCAATTTATAGCGCCATACACGTTCGCCTTCGGCTTGGGGTACCAGTTCAGGTTCTAAAGACTGCCTCTGGTAATACCGATAGACGATAGTGCCGGGCACGAGTGAGGCGAATATAAAAACGCCGTCCGGCGCCGGCATGGCGCCTCGTGTTCCTGGTTCCGTGGTTGGGCCGGCAGACATCGGTATTCCAGCCCGCGTCAAGAGCGCGATATACAGTTGGGATTCAGCAATCGCCTCGCCTTGCCGGCGCCACGGCTTTATCTCGTAAAGATGCTGCTTGGTGAGGTTGGCGATATCTGGTTTCATCCTCCGCTCTTTTCTCGTCAGGTTTTTTGCTATCGGGCTCCAGCCTGCGGCGGCCGGTGACCCTAGAATGGATGAAATCGGGTGATAATTGTAAAAAATCACGTCTCCGGAATGTTCCTCCGCATAGATTTCCGCGATGGAATCATGCGCTTCATTGCCAATGTAATATGCCCAATACTGGTTTCCCGGCCTGTCCACAGGCCCGGGCTCGATGGGTGGAAGTGTTGACGGTGTTGAGTAGGAACCGGCGCCGGCCCCACTTGGCTCCTCAGGCTCGGGGTCGGGCCCTTGAAAGGGGACTTTTCCATCGTCAAGCGCTGTCAATCCCTCTATGATGAGTTCAGCCTGCTCCGGCGAGGTACTGTTGGCTCTCAGATAGGCTATCAGCTCATTTTGGTCGGACTCAGGGAGATGTCCGATTGCGGTCGCCACCTCTTGGAATAGGTAGATGCTTTCCTTCCCAGCATCCTCGTGCGTCCACCTCACCGTGTATAGGGCTGTTACGGAGCGATCGTTACTCAAATAGACGGGCGTACGCCTTACTCGTTCGACCAAGAGATCAAAGAAACCACGCGAGCGGACCTCGTCAAGCGCTTTCAGCGCTTCTTGCATAGGAAGTTTCGCGAGTATTTGGTCGACTTCGTGGAGAGGGTTCATGCCGTGCCATACTGGCCTGCCGTGTTCGTCGATTTCGTCGTCGACGAAAGGCCTGGTGAGAGCTTCTATGATCAGGGTCGATGGAGCTGTGGATGTCTGCGCGATCTTAGCTCCGGCCAACGGAATTGGGAAGCGCGCAATCTTTAGGGGCTGATTCGAGGCGACGGCGCCAGCGGATATCGAGGCGGAGAAAGCGCCGCCACGCCCGGCGTTGAGCTCCGCGGAATCCTTGGGATGTTTGATGCTTACTGTAGACGAATGCGGCGGTTCCTGGCCAGTCTGCTGGACGGCATGAACGAGTTCGTGCGCTAGCAAACGCCGCCCCGTGGTCGTGTGCGGAGAATAGTGGCCAGTGCCGAAAACAATGGAACTGCCGACGGTGTAGGCCAAGGCATTCACAGCGTGCGCCGACTTAGCGGCATCGGTCCCTGTGTGGATACGAATGCCGCCGAAATCACTGCCAAAGCGCGGCTCCATGAAGTCGCGCGTCGCGCGGTCAAGAGGCTGACCGGGTGAACGCAAGGCCCGATCGACGATCGGAGGTGCGGCTGGCTGGCCGGGCCCCGGCTCGGGTTGGCGACCGGCAGAGCTGACTGTCTGCTTCGTCTGCAAGCGTCGGCCCACAGACTGGTTTCCAAGGATGGGCTGCTCTGGCATCCGCATCACCTGTTCCGAGATTCGTTCTGCCTCCTGCTCAGCTTCGTCTCCAGGCGTACTGATCGCGAGTTTCGTCTGGATCGGCCTCGCTGTGACCCGGCCAGGGTCCTCTATCGTCATCCCGGAAAGCGACCATTGCGGTCTGACGAAGTCTCCTTGGGCGAGCATAGTATCGCGTCCCCCCTCGCGCTCAAAGGCATCCTCGGCTTTGCCCACCCGCAAAGCGGAGGGAGTGACTTTGGCCTTCACCGCCGCAGTTTCACTCTTCCGGGAAAGCACGGCGAAGCTCACGGCTTCAACCCCTTCCCGATGGCGCCGATGCGTGCGCCCAAAGTCCTGCCGCCCGTCGGTCCGGGCGAAACAGACATGATACCCAGTTTCAACACCGGCGCTTTGGACTTGGCCGCCGCGGGGTCATTCTTCCTGGAAAGCACAGCGAAGCTCATGGCTTCAACCCCTTCCCGATCGCCCCGCCGATGCGCGCGCCCAAAGTCCTGCCGCCCGACGGTCCGGGCGAAACAGGTACGCTGCCCAGTTTCAACACCGGCGTGCGACGTGATTGGGCCAGCGAGCCACGACCTGCAGGGTCCGCCAGCACGCGTGACAATTCCGTTTGCAGACCTTCCAGCAAGGCCTTTCGATCGCCTGGCTCAAACCCGCGCAGCACAACTCGGTCAATCGTGAGATTGATGCGGCTCATCTCAAACCCACCCCCGCACTTCCACATCGGAGAGCAGCCGCTCGATTTTCTGCGCCTCCAGCCCGGCGGCCTCAAGCAGATGCCTCATCCCGACGGGACTTCCCGCCGCGGCCGCGAGAAAGGCGGCATTGAGCGCAATATTACGGATGCTGCCGCCGGCAAACTTGGCCTGTGCCAGCTTCACGGGATCGAGACCGTCCACGGGAGTGCCGGCGGGAAAAACAACCTTCCAGATCGCCTGGCGCTGCGCGGCGTCGGGGAACGGGAACTGGACCGTGAAACGCAGGCGGCGCTGGAACGCCCTATCAATCTGCGACCTCAGATTGGTCGTGAGAATCGCCAGGCCCCTGAAAGCCTCCATGCGCTGCAGCAGGTAGCCAACTTCGATGTTGGCAAAGTGATCGTTGCCGCTCTTCACCTCGCTGCGCTTGCCGAAGAGCGCATCGGCCTCGTCGAAAAGCAGCAGCGATCCGCCCTCTTCCGCCGCATCGAACACCTGCTTCAGGTTTTTCTCGGTCTCGCCGATATACTTACTGACCACGGCCGAGAGGTCGATGCGGTATAGATCGAGACCCAGCTCGCAGGCGAGAACCTCCGCGGCAAGAGTCTTCCCGGTGCCGCTCTCTCCGGTAAACAGCGCGCTCACTCCCAACCCCCTGGGTCCTTTGGCCGAGAAACCCCAGGTCTCGTAGACTTTCATGCGATTCTGCACTTGCGCCGCCAGGTGCCTCAGTATTTGCATTTGCACATCGGGCAGCACGAGGTCGGCCCAGCCGGCTGAAGGCGTGAGGCGCTGCGCGAGGTGCTCCAGGCGCGGCCGCGCGAGCGACCGGCAAACGTTCCAAAGGTCTCCGGGGCTGATCGGGCTGTCAATTTGACTCACCAGCGAACCGGTGGAACGAATCGTACGCGCGCTGAGCCGGAACTGCTCGGAGAGACCGTCGAGAGTGCCGTTGAGGCCCGTGGCCCATCCGCCGAGCGCGTTCTGCCACAGCCGTTTCTGCTCGGGTGGCGAAGGCTTGTTGACGTCGAAACGAAGAAACGCGCGGTGCAGGTGAAGGGCCTCATGGCTCGCCAGCATGACCACGCCCGAGAGCCGCTCGGCCAGGCGCAGGGCGGATGAGGAAAGGCCGGTTTGTGCGCACGGGATCAGCAATGCCCCGGGCAATAGCAGAGCTTCTCTTTCCCACAGTTGAGCGAACTGATCGAGATCCGGCCCCGTCGGCGAAAGGTCTTCCGCGCGCTGGCGAAACAATTGTCGCCCGCTCTGGCAAGCCACAAGAGCCGCTACGTCTTCCTGGCCTTGATCGTCGTCGCCGCAAAGGTGCAGCAGCGGTGGGAGTCCTGACGCCGCGCCGGTTTCCAACACTCGGACCGCTTGTTCGGCAAGCGTTTGATGCTCGGCGGCGATCCACTCCGGGAAAGGGCTTGTGTCGAGGAAAGGCTTCAGACGTTGATCGACTTCATTGATGCCGACCAGACAATGCAGTATCCGTTCGTCGATGCGCAGGTGGGTAGAAGTCAGATGGGAGGTGAGGCCGTGGCCTCGTTCCAATTCGATCAGGTGGTAGCGCCGCAGTGGACCGGAAGGCGTGAGCGCGCCCCAGTGGGGTTCGGCCAATTTAGCGAGGGCGAGGCCAAACGTCACCGGCCCGGCGCACTGGGCCGCCAATGCGGAATCCATCTCAATTCCGGCGGTTAGAAGAAGGATGTCTCGCTCAAAAGGGCTTAGGCAGAAAAGCGCGGAGAGCCGGTCAATGGCTGGGGGCGCGTCCATATAGGGGGATTCCCGGCTGGGTCGCGAATCATGATCGGGGTTCTCCAGCCGCGCCTTGACACGAGCAAACTCGCCCGCCAGAAAGAGCCGGTTTGCTTCGGTCCACCCGATCCTGGAGTTCGCTTCGGTCATAACTCTGTCTTTCATACAGTGAGGACTGGCCCAGTGAACGTGGGCGGCAGCGGGGACCACTGGACGCCTATCGGACTCTCAACTCCGTCCACCCGGAGTTGCGCGACATAGGATCCGGCGGCGAGAGTGGGGAACTGGAAGGCGAGCGTTGCCGCTTGTGCTGCGAACGGCTGCGCGGGAACCGCGATTCCGGCCATCGAGCCCGCGAGAGAAAGCGACACACTTTGATTGGGCAGCACCTGGGGGTCGCAGGTGAGCGTGACCATAGTCCCATCGGCATTGGAGACGGCCGCTCCAGCCCCAAAAGGGAGAATCCTGGGTGCGATGGCAAGAGGCAGGATGTTCGTGGTCCCCATGATCGAGCCGCCGGAATCCTTGAGGATTAACCAGAGATTATACATGCCCGCCGGCAGGTTGACGGGGTCCTCAGGGACGGGAAACGACACCGAAGCCGCCGTGACAGCCGCCGGCGCCAGCGCAAAAGGCGCATACCGAAGCCCCAGCCGCTGATTCACCAGGGCCACTTGGCTCGCAGCGGAAAGATTCTGTCCGCTTACCGTCACTACGTCCCCCGGTGCGGATGCAGTCTGTCCCACAGGTGGCTGCACTGCCAGAAGACGAGGGGGCAGCCCAGCCGCCAAAACCGCGAGGGGGCCCCCCTGAGCGCCAATATTCCGGCTTAGGACCGGCAGCGCGAAGCTGGTCTGCGATTGCGGCTCAATAAGTACTACCGAAACCTGGAAGGGGAACGTGGGGCGATAGTCGGATTTAAGCGCGGTCCAAAGCCACGCCATCTCCTCGCGGCCGAGCGTGGCGGGCGTTATCTTAATCGTCTCAATCTGGTCGGCCAGGCCTGTCGTAGCAATGGCGCTTCCCAAGGGGTTCACGACGGTCGTGCTGTTGAGCGCCTTGCGGATCACGTCGCGCGCCAGCACGGGATTTTCCCACAGCATGAGGATGGCGTATCCGAGCAGCGCTTCGGCCTGAGTGTCTTCCGTAGCGTACGCGGTCAGCAGGTAGTGCAGGTCGAGTGCCAGCGGCGGATTCTTCAGGCGCGTAACGCCGTCGGCTGCCACAGAGGGTAACCCGGTGTTGCGCCATGCGGAGTTGAATGTCGCCTGGTGCATGAAAACGTTCACCTGAAGTGGCCAATTGTCGGTCGCGGAATTGGCCGCAAAGATGTCCGGAGCCACTGCGGTCACATTAACTCCTGGAAGCGCCGGCGCCGAGTTGTAAACCTGCGTCAAACAGTACTGCAGCACCGACGTGACACCGGAAATTGCGAGGGCGTTGCTCATGAGCTTCTTTCATCGTCCCCGGCTGAGATATTCACTCAGGCTCAGAGATTTGCGGGTCGCCTTGCGAATGGCGGGTGGCGCCGCCGGGGGTACGGCGGTAACTTCGATCCTGCCGATATGGATCTGAACTTCGTCTGGTTGCGCTCGAACGGGACGTTCGCGTCGCATGCTTCTTTCCCGCAATGTTCTTTCCTGCAATGCGCCGCGGTTAATGGGCTCGGACCGCCGGTCGATGTCTGCTTTTCTGTCCCGTGTCCGACTCAGTAGTCGCACCGGATCGGGTTCGGAGTCTGACGGCTGACTGTCCGGGTGCTCATTGCCTTGCGGGTAGCTCGCCGGGTCGCTCGCAACGATAACCGCGGGTACCGGAATCAGAGGCTCGAACGCGAATCGGGGCAATTCACGCTGGCGGACAACACCAGGACCGGGATCGCCGGGCCGGGGAGCTGCTGCCGAAATCGGCATTTCCCATTTGGCGCCAGCCACGACGGGGGGCTCTGGCCGCGCCGTCGAAACCGGATTCCCTTCAGATCGCGGCATTGATTTTGCAGATGGGAACGCCAAGGGTACGTTACTCGCTGAAGGCGAGGACTGAACCACGGGCTTGAATTCGGCGTGAGCCTGCAATCCTTTCTCATCGGGGGCGATTACACGTGGCTCTTCGGGCGCGACTACACGCGGCAGGATCGCATTAACTGGAGCTGGTATCCCCGGGGACGGCGAAGTTTTCGGCGGCTGCGGCCGCAGGTTCTCTTTCGGGCCGAGGGATTCCCGCTCCGTTACAGTCTCAACCGGGGATTCGGACGCGGACGCAATGGGCTCGGGCTCCGCTTCGAATCGCCGCGGAGCATAAACCGGTCCCAGTACCGGACGAATCGCGGGAGAAGGGGTTATCGCCGACTCGGCGAGGCGCTGGAGATAGCCTTTCATGCCTGCAACATCTCCAGATAAATCGCCCGGCGGGCCTCGGTCAGGGAGAGGACCTCCCGTTCGGTCCAGCCGTAAGCGGAGGCGAGTATGTGAACATCTTTCAACAGAAGCCGCGCCCGGGATGCAACTTCAGTCCAGAAGAACTCGCCAATGTCGAGAGTCTCGTCCCATTGGTTACCGCAGGCCGGACAATCCAGTGTCAGTCGTATCTCCGCCATGGGATCTGCCCGTGCCATTTGTTCGCCGGCTTCGTCGATATCCTGCTCCGACCATGCCCTTGGTTCACCCTCTTTCGTTCGACACGCTTCCATCAGACGAATCGCCGCTGTCTGCGGATTCCTCTCTCGCGCGGCAAGTGCCAAGTCCCTGCTGTTTGGCGGACGAAACGACTCGCCTCTTATCTCGATCGCATCGGGGATCGGGGCGAGAGGCGGTAGGAGCGAGCGCGTGTCCATTTGAAATTCCAGCTTTTCCGTGCATCGCGGACAAGCCGTCCAGGCTTCGAGGCGTGGTCCGAAGCAGGCTCCGCGCAACTCGGCGAGGGCTTGATTGCGTCGGCCCAGCGGCCAGTCGGCAAGGTGCTGATACGTTTCCGGCAACGCGGCGTGGAGAAGCACAAGACTGCGGTCCAGCGGATGCAGGCTTGATCCCCGATCCCACACATCTACAAGGTCGGCACTGGAAAGGGCGCGCATTCCTGGAAACTAGGTGCTCACGGTGCTCAGCGCGGGCTCCTGCGGTTCCGTGACGCTGGTGTCGCGCTCCCAACCTTCGTTCTCGATCTTGATGTGTTCGATCGCCACCGCGTTGGCGTTGGCGTCGAGATCCGGCATCGCCTGGTATTCCGACACCCAGCAGCGGTAAATCTTATACGCAATCACCAGTTGCCCGGCTTCGTTGTAGAACTCCAGATACATGTTCTTGCGGAAATTGGCCAGCGAAACTTCCGCGCCCAACGCCGAGCCATAGTTCCAGACGAGACCGGCCCAGTCGTGAAAAGCAAGATCCTGCGTAAGTCCCCGCTCGAGCGTTATCGCATCGTACTCGGTGAGACCCGGCGCCTTGCGGGAGGTGGAAGGGTCTCCCCCTTCGCGGTGCGTCACCACCTTGGTTATGCGTTTCAGGGGCGACACCTTACTGCAGCCGAACACATACTTGCCGTCCCACTTCAGGCGGAATTTGAAATTTTTGTAGGGATCCAGACGTGTCGGATTAACTGAGAATTGAGCCACGCGATTAGCTTCCTTGTATTAGATTTGACCGGCCATCTGCTGAATCTGGATAACCACGAATTCGGCGGGATACAGCGGCGCGAAGCCGATTAATACGTTGACGATCCCGAGATCGATATTCGACTGGGGATTGTTCTCCGAATCACACTTCACAAAATATGCCTGCTGCGGGGTGGTTCCCTGGAATGCTCCCTGCAGGAAGAGCCCCTGCAGGAAGGCGCCGACATTCATTCGGATCTGGCTCCAGAGGGGTTCGTCGTTCGGCTCGAAAACCACCCACTGGGTACCATCGTAAAGGCTCGATTCGATGAAGAGCGCGAGCCGCCGTATGGGCACATACTTCCATTGCGATCCGAACTGGTCGTTACCCCGCAGAGTTCGCGCGCCCCAAACCACATTGCCGTAGACCTTGAAATTGCGCAGGCAATTTGCGCCCTGGGAATTCAGCAGGCCGGTTGCGTCGTCGGTGAGATCGTATTGAAGCCCCAGAGCGCCTGTCAGTCCCGTGTCCACGCCGGCTGGCGCCTTCCATACTCCGCGCGACGCGTCAGTCGCGGCATAGACGCCCGCCACAAAACCGCAGGGCGGCATGCTTCTTGGCCGGTTGCCGGTCAGAGGATCGGCGGCCAGGACCCATGGGAAATAAATTGCGGAATTAGGGGCATTCGGCGTGCCTGAAATGCCCCCTGGACCATTAGACGGATAATCTCGTATGTTGACCGTCTGCGGCCCATCCGCGATGTAGAATGCCCGCCGCGACGCGCAATAGTCCTGGAGTAATTGCACAGTGTTCACTTCGTCGGCGTCCAACACCGGGGTAACTCCGGGAACGCAGAGCAGATTGAAAATATTGACTCGGTCCAGTTGGTGGACGCCGGTAGCGGATTCGATGATTTGGGGGAAGAGGGCATTTTCGAAGTTCCCGTCCCCCGGCGCCAGTACCGTCCCGTCTGCCCCGTTGGCTAATTCGGTGAATCCTGTATCGGTCGAAGCCGGTAAAGCTTTGGGGGGGACCAGCTCGCTTTGTGGTGAGGAAGGATCTATAAAAGTGATGTACTGGGAATCATTATTGATCACCGTAAACACAAACTGCGGGTCCGCGGGGGCAATGGAGAGGTTTACGAAGTTCTCCACCGGGTTACTGTTCAGCAAAACCTGTAAGCTGAAGCGCGCGGCATTGCCGGGCTGCGGAGTGATGGCAACCGTTATGCCACTGCCCCAGACGCCGGGACTGCTGGCAAACAGTTTCCACGAACTGTCCGCGGCGATCGGCGTGTTGGATGCCGTTAACGCAACCACTGCGGGCGGGGACGCCGGCGCCATCTGAGCGGTTGCCGCATCCATGACTAGGCGAATGATGTAGGCCTGCTGGCCGCCGTTCGCAAAAAACTGGTTCACGGAATAGCCGAGATAGCTTCGGGAATCGAGCCCGCCGAACTGCGTTTGAAAGTCCCCCCAGCTTCCAACGAGCGTTGCCTGATCGGTCGGCCCTTGCGCCGCCCACCCGACGAACGCCGCTATCGACGTGGCGACGCCGCTTATTGTGTGGACACCGCTCGACAACTCCTCGATATAGACGCCCGGATACGTGAGGCTTGCAGGCATGACTCGTCCTCCTGACGAACTGGTGGTGAATTCTCGAATTCGCCCGCTCGCGTTCGCTTGATCGAGCGACGACTCATGGGGGATTATGACCGAATAACCTCTGGTTGTCAAGAACTGGTAGTGTTGTCATTAAAATGTTTGTCTTCCACCGCGCATTCCTTTCCCCAACTTGCCGCATCCGATTTAGAGCCTTTTCCGATTCTTTGAACCGGAAGGCGTTTCTTGTTTGACATTGTGCATACGTCCATGCACGGTAAGGCAAACAGGGGGCAAGCGGGGGGGCAGTTCGCTCAAGAAAATGTTTCTTTTCCACCGCGTTCCTTTCTCAACTTGCCGGCGGCCTGGCAGTATTCAGTTCGTCAGTCAGCGCTATTTTGAAAGGAGTTCCAGGAGTTGCTGCGCTTGTGGAATTTGGTGAGGTGGCCAGCCGAACGAAATCAACAATACGCTTCAATTCGCGGCAGTCGTCTTGGTTATACTGAAGCAGCCGAGCCTTGATGTCTGGGTCCCGATTTTCATTCCATGTCTTCCGCCAGACAATGCTTTGTAGTCCAGTGGCGTCTTCGTCTGCCCTCTGAAAGCCCAGAAAGCGACCGATATCTTTCAGGCCATTCGAGTAGGTCGGAAAATAGAGGTGTGGATGGATCACCGAAAGCACATTCGTCGCTCGCTCTTCGACCTGGACGCGGACTTTCAGGTTGCCTGGGTCTGGAACTCTTTCGACCACATGGATGTGACCCGCAAGTCTCTGGGCGACGAGAAATGCAAGCTGGGCCCCGGCAGCGACGGCTGTGCCTCGGTCTTCCTCGCCGCTACGGCCAATGGCTGGCTGCACAGCAATGCCTTGAACTACATTCCCGGCAGCGGCGATTTTCTGATCTCGGTGCCGGAGCAGGACTGGGTCGTGAAGATCGACTACAAGGACGGCAAAGGGACCGGCACAGTGCTCTGGCGGCTGGGATTGGATGGAGACTTCAAGGTAAAATCGGACGACCCCTACCCCTGGTTCTCTTACCAGCACGACGGAGGATTCGATCCCCCTGGATCGAATCGCCTGATCGTTTTCGACGACGGGGACCGGCGGAAGGTGAAGTTTCCGAAGTCCAACAACCGCGGCCAGGCGTGGGAGTTGGATGAGCAAACCATGACCGCCACCCTGGTACTGAACGCGGATTTGGGAGTGTATTCGCCGGCCATCGGGTCCGCGCAATCGCTCTCCGGCGGCGGGTTCAGTTTTGAATCTGGCATGGTCAATCCGGCCTCTGTTTCCAGCCGCGCGACCGAGGTCGGAGCGGACGGCAAGATCGTCTACGCGCAGCAGTCTGACGGGGCCGCTACTTATCGCAGTTTTCGGGTGCCGGATCTCTATACCCCTCCACGTAAGTAAGGCACACTCGGTGACGCGGAAGCTAGCAATTGCGGCCCTCATGATTACGGGACTCACAGCGGCGCCGCGAGAGGTTTCGTTCCCTACCGCGGATGGTGGAGTAATCTGGGCCGACGTGTACGGCACAGGAGACCGTGGCGTGGTGCTGGCCCACGGCGCTCGCTTCGACAAAGGCAGTTGGGAAAAGCAGGCGGAGGTTATGGCGAAGGCCGGCTTCCGCGTCCTCGCCATCGATTTTCGCGGTTATGGACAGTCGCGCGGCGGAGATAAATCCGCGCCCGGCAGCGGAGAGAAGTACCAGGATATTCTGGCGGCGGTACGATACCTTCGGGAAAACGGCGCCACGAGAGTCAGCGTGCTCGGCGCCAGCATGGGAGGCGGCGCCTCGGCCAACGCGGCGATTCACGCGCGCCCCGGCGAAATCGATCGTCTCATTCTGCTGGCTCCCGTGCCGGTGGCGGAACCCGAGCGGATTACCGGCCCGAAGCTATTCGTCACCAGCAAAGGCGATGGGCTCGCGGCCAAGGTCAGGGAGCAATTCGAAAAGGCGCCGGAGCCCAAAGAGCTGATGATCCTGGAGTGCTCGGCTCACGCGCAGTTCCTCTTCCAGACCGATCAAGGGGAGCGCCTGATGAAGAAGATTTTGGAGTTTTTGTCGGAGAGCAATACAGAGGCGGATAAGAAATGACTGCGACGGAAGTGACCTGGCCCCAGAAGAGCCGAGAGCTACAGACCCTGCACCTCGATTCCACGATTTGGAACGATTTTCAGTTTCGGGATGGCGATATTATCATCTCGACTTACGGCAAGTCCGGCACAACCTGGATGCAGCAGATCATTTCACAGATGCTCTTCGCAGGCGATACCGAGATGGACACACAGGCGATGTCTCCGTGGGTCGACTATGTGATTCCTCCGAAAGAGGTGAAACTCGCCGCCCTGGAGGCGCAGACGCACCGCCGCTTCGTGGAGACGCATCTGCCGGTGGACGCCCTGGTGTACTCGCCGAAGGCCAA
>Ga0187875_10000641_pt1 | contig 28312 bp, 23 predicted proteins | sample June2016WEW_17_1_2_FD_132978 | JGI IMG/M metagenome (GOLD analysis project Ga0187875, IMG submission 132978) | Peatland microbial communities from SPRUCE experiment site at the Marcell Experimental Forest, Minnesota, USA - June2016WEW_17_10 | ecosystem: Environmental > Terrestrial > Soil >...
GCTGATGCCCTCGCCGTAGAGGATGTCGAACTCCGCCTCGCGGAAGGGCGCGGCCACCTTGTTTTTGACGATCTTTACCTTGGTGCGGTTGCCTGTGACGGCGTCTCCATCCTTGATGGCGGCGATGCGGCGAATGTCCACGCGGACCGAGGAGTAGAACTTGAGCGCGCGGCCGCCGGTGGTGGTCTCGGGGTTGCCGAACATGACGCCGATCTTCTCGCGGATCTGATTGATGAAAATCAGCGCCGTGCGGGATTTGGAGACCGTGCCGGTGAGCTTGCGCAGCGCCTGGGACATGAGCCGCGCCTGGAGGCCCATGTGGGAGTCGCCCATCTCGCCGTCCAGCTCGGCCTTGGGGACCAGAGCGGCCACTGAATCGACAACCAGCACGTCGATGGCGCCACTCCTGACCAGGGTTTCAGTGATCTCCAACGCCTGCTCGCCGCTATCGGGCTGCGAGACCAGCAGGTTGTCGATGTCCACGCCCAACTTTTTGGCATAGCTGGGGTCCAGCGCGTGCTCGACGTCAACAAAAGCGGCTAGACCGCCCGCTTTCTGCGCCTCGGCGATGATCTGCAAGGTAATGGTGGTCTTGCCCGAAGACTCAGGGCCGAAGACCTCGGTGACACGGCCGCGAGGGATTCCGCCCACGCCCAGCGCAGCGTCAAAGCTGATGGAGCCGGTGGAGATTACGGCAATTGGCACCAGTGCCTCTTTGGAGCCGAGCCGGACAATCGACCCTTTACCAAACTGTTTTTCGATCTGTGCAAGGGCAAGTTCTACGGCTTTGCTGCGGTCATCGGCGATTGCCATGGGGGGACTCCTCTATACGCTCCGTGCCTGCTCCCCTTCCAGGAAGGGTGAGAAAAAACCAAGGCATGGAAGGCGTTTCGATGGGATTGTAGCAGGGCTGGACAGACAATGATAGGAAAAAATGGCGAAGAAATGGTGAAAACTGACAGGTTGCCAGACGACTTACTTCTTTCTCAGCAGCTGGCTGGCGTGCCGAAGCCGGGCTTGCAGCACGCCGGGGCTTGCGGAGCGGCGGCCTAGACGGTGTAAGCGCCGACGCGGATTTCGCGGCTGGTGAGCGCGTCGCAGGCGCGGTCCAGGGTTTCGTACTCCCGGTCGTGGTCCTTGCGGAAGGCGCGGAAGGCCTCTTCGCTGGCCCAGCGGTCGATGGTGAGGTAATTGCCTGGAATGTAAGCGTCCCGCAGCAACTCCGTGCCCCGGTACTCGGGCGAGGCGCTAAAGAGTTGCGCCCATGCGCCCTGGGGAGAATAGGCGGCCTCGAAGGCGGCAATCTTCTCCTCAGCAATCTCAAACTGCCATACAACGACAAACATACGCGTATCCGATCTTGACTTTATGGTAGCGCAAGGGGGAGAGCGTTGGCGAAGGGGTGGGGTATTCGGCAACGAACGAAGGCTTAAATCTTCCTCAAATTGGCGAACTTCTCCATCAGCTTTTTTACGCCATGGCTATTGAAAAGGATGGTGAGCTTGGCGGCCTCGCCATCGCCTTCGCGCAGCAGGACGGTGCCTTCACCATACTTCGCGTGGCGCACATGCTGACCTTTCTTCAGATTGACCGTGCCGCTGGATGCGGGCAGGTCCATGGCCGGAGCTGTCGCAGCTGGGCGGGGAAGCGAGCCGGGCTTGCCATGCCCAGCCTTGCCGCCGAAGAAACGTGCAATGTTGTCGATGGAGCGGCCCTCCGGGCTATCACCTTTTGGACCAGATCCCTGACTCGACGAAGACGCCTTGGGAGTCATCCAGGAAGCTACAAAGGGCTTGCCGGAAGAGCGATTTCCGCTTGCTCCGTAGCTCTTATTCCCGCTCGCCGCGTTGCTCGTGGCGGTTGAGCGCGGGGCTTCCTGATTTTCATCTTCGTAGTTGTAATGCCGGTCGGCAAAGTCGCCCGCAGTGCTGGTGCGGCGCCCATAAGCCTTGGGGTAGCCGGGGGTAGCCCAGGCTGATTGGGCAGGAGAACGGCTGCCAAGATTCTCGATCAACTGGCTGGGGACTTCCTCAAGAAAGCGGGAAGGAATGCTCATCTCCGGGGCGTCGCTGCCGTAGCGTCTCCTGTAATGCGCGCGGGTGAGGACGAGCGAGTTCATGGCGCGGGTCATGCCGACGTAGCAGAGGCGGCGCTCTTCCTCTAGCTCGTCGGGGTTGTTGAGGGTGCGCGAGTGAGGAAAGAGGCCCTCTTCCAGGCCGGCAAGGAAGACCAGCGGAAACTCCAGGCCCTTGGCGGCGTGCAATGTCATGAGGGTGACGCGAGCGTCGGGGTCATACTGATCGGTGTCGGAGGCCAGGGCGGCGTGGTCCAGAAAATCAGCCAGGGTCTCGCCGCGGGCTTCGGCGTCGTGGGCGGCGTTGGCCAGTTCCTTCAGGTTTTCTATGCGGCTGAAGGCCTCCGGCGAGCCTTCGGTTTCCAACGCCTTGATGTAGCCGGTGCGGTCGAGGAGGAAACGGATCAGCTCGGGGAGAGTGGCCGCGTCTCCGGGCTTGCGAAAGGCTCTCCCGCGCCCTTTTTCTTCTTCCGCGGCTTCATCATCGTCCGCTTCAGCGTCAGGGTTGGGTGGAGTTTGAATCCCAGGCGCCCGGCGTTTCTGCTGAGCCGCGAAGGGCGAAAAGCTTGTGGCTTCGAGATGCGGAAGGCCGTTGTCTTCCGTGCGGGCTGAGTCTGCCGTGACCGCGCCGAACTCGAAGCCGGTATCTGAATCTTCAGTTGCGGCAACATCGGCGGAGAGCTTGCCGGCAAAGTCAGGGTCCATCATGGCTTGGGCGTCGAGAATCAGTTGGCGGAAGGAGTCGATGGCCATCAACGCACGGGTGGGGATGAGGCGATTCGAAATAGCGGCGGAAAGGGCGTCCCAGGTGGACTGGCCGATTTCCAAAGCCAGCCGCTCCAGAGTTTCGAGGGAGGTTTTGCCGATGCCGCGGGCCGGGGTGTTGATAACTCGCTGCAAGGCCATCGAATCGTGGGGGTTGCGGATGAGGCGAAGATAGGCGAGCAGGTCTTTGATCTCGGCTCTCTCGTAAAAGCTGAAGCCGCCAACCATGGTGTAGGAGATGTTATAGCGGCGCAAAGCCTCCTCAACCAGCCGCGATTGGGCGTTGGTGCGGTAGAGGACGGCACAGTGCTGCTCCGCTCCGGTTTCGGACAATTTCCCCTGGCGCAAGAAAGCCTGGATGCGATCGGCGATGAAAAGTGCTTCGTTTTCGCCGTCAGGAGCCTCGTAATAGCCGATGAGCGAGCCGCCCTGGCGATCTGTCCAGAGCTTCTTGCCCTTGCGGCGGATGTTGTTGGCGACCACGGCTCCGGCAGCTTCCAGAATGTTCTGCGTGGAGCGGTAGTTCTGCTCCAGCCGGACGATGCGGGCGTTGGGAAAGTCTTTTTCAAACTCCAGAATGTTGCGGATGTCGGCGCCGCGCCACGAATAAATGCTCTGGTCCTCGTCGCCGACGGCGCAGACGTTTTTCCGCTCGCCGGCCAGCAGCTTCATCAACTCGTATTGGGGACGGTTGGTGTCCTGGTACTCGTCGACCAACAGATAGAGGTAGCGGCGTTGGTAGCGCTCTCTGGCCTCCGAGGAAACTTTAAGCAGGCGAACGGCTTCCAGCAGCAAGTCGTCGAAGTCGAGGGCGTTGCACTTGCGCAGCTCGGCCTGGTAGCCCTGGTAGATGTGGGCGATGCGCTCGCCGTTGGGGTCCTTGGAAGAGAGGTAATAATCCTGGGGATCGACCATGTGATTCTTGGCCCAGGAGATGCGGCCCAGAACCGCGCTCGGTTTGAGCTGCTTGGTGTCCAGGCCCATGCGCTTCATAATCTGCTTGACGACGGCCTGCTGGTCGTTCTCGTCGTAAATGGCAAAGGCGCGGGTTAGGCCAACGCCATTGACCTTCAGAGCCTCGATGTCGCGGCGTAAAATACGGACGCAAAAGGAGTGAAAAGTGCACAGAAGCGGCTTGGCAAGGGAGGAATGGCCCAGAAGCCGGTCGACGCGCTCGCCCATCTCGCTGGCAGCCTTGTTGGTGAAGGTGACGGCCAGGATGGAATCCGGTGCGACGCCCTTCTCTTGAATGAGCCATGCGATGCGGCTGGTAATGACGCGGGTCTTGCCCGAGCCCGCCCCAGCCAGAATCAGCAGTGGGCCCTCTGAGGCTTCGACTGCTGCGCGCTGTTCGGGATTCAGATTGTCGGCTAGCGGCTGCAAGGGGCAAGTCCAGGCGGGAAGGGTCCTGTGACTAGTGTACCGGCTGGGGGTCGAGAGAGTTGTGTGCTCGCCCAGCAGCGCCCGTCGAGTGCGCCGGCGGTTTCCTGTTACGCGACTGTTGACGACGAGAGTAACTGCCGTGTGGCCGGTGATACATCCAGAACACGTTCCAGAGGCAATCCAAATTCCCCTGGCCCTGATGCCAGCGCCGCAACCCTGCTGGCGGGTGGCCCCGGTCCCTTGTAGTTGGGGACCGGGGAGACACCAGAGACAGCGATCAGACTATAGGAGATCCCGATCCTTCTTACGATCAGTATTTTGAGGCAAGCTATTGTCTAAATTGACCATTTTAAATAAATTGGACAAAATGTACATTTTCTGATAGGCTATATTTATGCCGACCGTATCCGCAACTCATGCCAAGCAGAACTTCGCCGCCATACTCGACCAGTCTCAACGCGAGCCGGTGCGCATCCAACGTCATGATCGCGAGGTAGCCGTGTTGGTGTCTGCCGATGAGTATGAGCGTATTCATCAACTCCGCGTTAAAGAGCTTATTCGCCTCAGCGAGGAGAATGGCCGGTACGCAGAATCACAGGGCATGACCGATGAACTGCTTGAGCAACTGCTGGCTGATTAGGGATGAACCAGCGGATTGTTGTCGATACGAATGTGTATGTCAGTCTGTTTATTCGCCCCGAGTCTGTTCCGGCACGAGCGGTGGTAAAGGCGTGGCGGCAAGACAAGACACTGGTTTCGTTGGAGACCTGGACTGAATTGCGCATTGTTCTCAAGCGGCCAAAACTGGCTCGCTATATTGAATCCGGTTTGCTGGACCCATTTCTACGCAATGTATGGACCGTGGCAGAACCGATTACCATTCCATCCCCTATCCGCGCCTGCCGCGACCCCAGGGACGACAAATTTCTGGAGGTCGCCGTGCATGGGCGGGCTGATCTGATCGTGACCGGCGATGCGGACCTGCTGGCGCTGAATCCGTTTCGAGGGATTGTGATTCTGACACCTGCCGATTATCTGAAGCGCAAATAGAATCGGACGTCGAGCGGTTATTCTGAAGAAACCATGACATCATCCAAACATCCTCTTCGCCGCGTGGCAGTGTTCTGCGGCTCGGCAAACGGAAACAACCCAGCATTTGTAGCCGAGGCTCGCGCTCTGGGCGCGGCGATTGCCGCCGCAGGGCTGGGGCTGGTCTATGGCGGGGCGAGCGCCGGTCTGATGGGCACGATTGCCGATGCGGCGCTAGCCGGCGGCACGGAGGTGATTGGCGTGCTGCCTGCGGTGCTGATGCGAAAGGAAATTGCGCACCCCAGGCTGACCCGGCTGGAGATGGTGGAAACCATGCATCAGCGAAAGGCGCGCCAGGTGGAGCTGGCCGATGCGTTTCTGGTGTTGCCGGGCGGTTACGGAACGATGGACGAGATGATCGAGGTGGTCACCTGGGCGCAACTCGGTATGCACACCAAACCCTGCATCCTGATCAATACCGCTGGGTATTGGGACGGGCTACTGGCTTTTCTCGACACTGCGGTTGCGGCGGGGTTCGTGAAGGCGAAGAACCGGGGGCTGGTGCAAGTGGCCGCCAACGCTCAAGAGGCGGTCAAAATGGTGTTGGGAAGTTAGCTCCGTTGCATCGCCTATGGTTCCCAGCAGATACGTAGTCTTACGCTCTTAGGGCAGATTCGCAATTGCCGTACCGGAAACGCCAGCCGGCAATTCCTTGATCCCATCCGCGACGGAATTCACGACCGATTTGCAGATTATTACCTTCCAATGGCGCACAATCTCAATCAGTGGTCCGAGCGGGAAAAGAGGTCAAACTGTGGCTGAGTGCCGAATGAGGTCGAGCGGGTACGGGAAAGCTCTGCCTCTGCACCAGTTCCTTACCGGGGGAAGACCCCCCACCCCCTACCCCCCCCTACCCCCCGGGGGTATAGTTTCCCTTTTCTTCCCTTTATAAACCGTAAAGCTATGAAATTAAATGCAATTTCCGGCTAATGTCGCAGTCCATCTGGATACAGCAATCTCGGAATTATCGTAGACGAGGTAGTTTCGCCGCTGACGCCCAAGTTCGGCGTTCTTCGCAGCCATTTTCGTATACTCAACCTAGTCATATGTCGACTCATCTGGACAGAATTCTAGCGACGACGCGAGCCACGGTGGCCGCGGCCAGGGCGCGTGTTCCTCTGGCGGAATTGGAACGGCTGGCCGCTGCTCACGAGCCGCGCGGCTGGTGTGCGGCTCTGCGCAAGAAGGCTGCCAGCGGACCAGCGGTGATTGCCGAGATCAAGAAAGCTTCACCATCGAGAGGGCTGATTCGCGCTGATTTCGATGTGGAGAGGCTGGCACGGAATTATTTCGCGGGAGGCGCGGCCGCGCTTTCCGTGTTGACCGACGAACCGTTTTTTCAGGGCAGCCTGAAGAACCTGGAACTGGCCTCGGCTGCGGTTCCTCTGCCTTGCCTGCGCAAGGACTTCGTGGTGGACGAGTATCAGATTGTGGAGGCTCGCGCGCACCACGGAGACGCAATCCTGCTGATTGCCGCCGCGCTCAGCGACGGCGAGCTTCAGCGCTTTTCTCAGAAGGCGCACAGTCTTTCACTGGATGTGCTGGTCGAAGTCCACACTGCGGAAGAACTGGACCGCGTCCTCTCTAAGCTGGGCGAGAGTGGGGCCGATGCGATTGGGGTGAACAACCGTAACCTGAAAACCTTTGAAGTGCGCCTTGAAACCTCGCTCGAACTGGTGGAGCGGATTCCGGCGGCCGTGGTGCGCGTGGCGGAGAGCGGCATCGCGACGCCGGGAGACTTGGCGCGGCTTCGCGCGGCGGGCTTCGAGGCTTTTTTGATCGGCGAGAGCCTGATGCGCCAACCCGATCCCGGTGCGGCGCTCAAGGCGCTGCTGGCCGCAACCGTCGCAACCTGAGCCGCCAGAAAAGGAGCAGCCTGATGAGCATCTGGATCAAAATCTGCGGCAACACTTCGCTTGAGGATGCGCTGCTGGCTGCTGAAGCCGGGGCAGACGCGGTTGGATTCGTCTTTGCGCCCAGCCCGCGGCAGGTGACGGCGGAACAGGTGGCGGCCATTACTCCGCACTTGCCGGCAACGGTGGAGAAGATCGGCGTCTTTGTCGATGCGCCGCTGGAAGAGATCGTCTCCATGGTTCAAGCCTGCGGGCTGACCGGCGTGCAACTGCACTTCAACGCGGAGCTAGGGCTGCCGGCCAGGCTCCACGAGCGCCTGGGAGCTGACGTGCGCATTCTGCGCGTGGTGCGCTTTGGCGCGGAGACCGCCGAGCAGTGCGCAGCCGAGATTGCCGAGTGCAGTCAGAATCCGTATGTGGACGCGGTGCTTGTGGACTCGAAGATGACCGAGGCCGCCGGCGGCTCCGGCCTGCCCTTCGACTGGATTGAAGCGCGTAAAGCGATCTTTGAGAATGCGGAGGCGAGGAAGCGCCTGATCGTGGCGGGCGGGCTGACCCCGGCAAACGTAGCCGATGTCATTGGCTTGTTGCGTCCCTGGGGCGTGGACGTAGCTACTGGCGTGGAAGCTACGCCGGGCCTCAAGAATGCAGCCAAGGTGAGGGAGTTTGTGAATCGCGCGAGGGCGGTAGTGACAGATCGTAAATTTCCCCAGCACGGTTAACTCATCTGTTGCAAACTACTGTTCCCTGTTATCATCGGGTAGTAATGGCAAGCTGGTTGAACATAGGCGAAAAACGAGAGTTGCTGGCGCACGGTTTGTATTGGAGTGGCGCCTCCTTCCTGCTTTCGCAACTTCCAGCGCGAGATTCTCTTCTGGTTATGAACTATCATCGCATCGGAGTTCCCGATGACGATCTCTTCGACCCCGGCCTTTTCGAGGCAACCGCCGATCAGTTCAACGAGCAAATCTGCTATCTCAAGAAACACATGTCGCTGGTGACTCTTGAAGAAGCATTGGCATTTATCGACGGCACATGCAAAGAGAAGACTCGCTACTGTCGCGTCTTGATCACATTTGACGACGGGTATCTGGATAACTATGAGATTGCCTTTCCCATCCTCAGCAAACATGGCGCGCAAGGCGTATTCTTTCTTGTCACGAACATGGTTGGATCCAGTAACGTGCCGTGGTGGGATCACATTGCCTATCTTGTGAAGACGGCTCGCAGACGACAGTTCTTACTTCGCTATCCTGCAGATCTAAAGGTCAACATCGACGAGGGCAGCCTGAAGGGAAGCTTGCGAGCAATTCTAGAGTTATATAAGTTGCCTGGTAACAATGATACCGCGCGCTTCATTCGAGAGCTAGAGGAAGAGACGAAGGGCGATAAGCCAACCAGAACGCAGCGGCGATTTTTGAATTGGGAAGAGGCTCGGGAAATGGCCAAAGGCGGCATGGCGATAGGGTCACACACGCTCTCACACTCGGTGCTCAGCCAATTAAGTCTGAAGCAGCAATGCGAAGAGCTATCCAAGTCTCGGACAATCCTAAAGCAACAACTTGGAGTCGAAATAGACGTGCTCGCTTATCCGGTTGGCGGCAGAGACAGCTTCACCGATCAGACTCAGATGTTAGCGAGAGATGCGGGCTACCGCGCAGCCTTTTCATACTATAGGGGTATAAATCTGCCGGGCAAGACATCCGCTTACAATGTGAAGCGAGTCAGCTTAGGCGATCAAAGCTTGAGGCGCTTCAGAGTTCAAACAGCAGTCTGTCAATTTACAGGCAAGTATTGGCCTTGATACGTCCGCATAAATAGGTAGTAGCGGTAGCCAACCCGAAGGGCGCTCGACGTCTCTACCGGTTCGAACCACGCCTGAAGAATTCTGCATTGAGAGGCGATTTTGGATTAGCTACTTTAGCTGTCAGTTCACACAACTTCTCCCGTCGATCTAGATACGTTCTCTACAAGCTCATTTTCACCAGGGTCTTGCTCCTAAAAGTGGTGTTTCTCGGTAACTTGAACATATTTCCTCTTCAACGATTTAAGAAGCAGGTACAACAGACTCGGCACGGTGCGCCTGCGAACGATAATCCAGCGCAACGGCTTCTGGCCGGAGTCACGCGCGAGGGTGCGCTTGTACTCCATGTCGCCCGCCATTAAATCAACCCCCTTAATCTCTTCCCGCGCCAGACAGGCGTCAATCACAAAATAAAATGTCATCAGACCGGGGCTGCTGCGGCTGCTGCGGTTGTCCAACGAATAACAATAACCGGATTGGTAACAATACACCCACCCATCGAATAGGAAGCAATATAGCAAACCAATGATCTCTGCGCCCGCCTTTACACGGAAAAGCATAACTCGATCAAAATGCTTCTGAATCAGAATACTGTGAAAGTGGGAGAACTTCTCCGAACTGAAACAACCGGCTGCGCCGCGTGCCTCCCATCTAGCCTGGTGCAACTCTGCAAGCTGCCGAAGCATTTCCAGGGCCTCGTCCACGCTTTGAGCGAGACGCACCGTGCAGGGGCCGCCGAGGCCCTCGAGCAACCGCTGCGTAAGGCGGATGTTACGGCGGGGATGTGACGAGAGAGTGCTGAGATAATCACGCTGTTGCTCGCGAAGCGGGGCAAAGTCAATATAGCGCGTCAATGATTCCGATACTTCGTAATTACCCAGCGCGTCGGCTAGAATCTGGATCGCGTCTTGATCCACTACTCCGGACAGTATCAGCTCATCCCAGTGCTGCTTTTTGAGAAATGATGCCAAAGCCTTGGCTACGAGCTCCCCGCAATCTTGGAGGCTCAAAAGGGAGTTGTACTCAATATATGTCGAGTCAGCTTCGTTTTCCCCAGCGCAATTCAGATACACACGGCGCAGGGGAATCCCGCGCACCCATTGAGTGCGCCAAACCAAAAGACAGCACCCAACCGCCTCGCCGTCTCTTGTAAAGATCATCAGATCGGGGTTCAGGTCTTTGCCAAATGTTGCTAACCAGCAATCTACCCACTCTCGGGAAAGGAAGAACGAAGCGTCGGGGCACATACTGTGTATGCGCTCCCAAGTTGGAGCCAATTCGGACCATTGGCGCCAATTCAACCTCTCCACAGAAATGCCTGGAGTCAAAGGCATCCTCCTGCAAAACGACAATGTTGCCCTCGCAGCATTAGCGCAGGCATGCAAATAACATTCGGCCGTAATTGCGCTCATTCGGCGGGACGGCGTCTTCATCCGCACCAAGCCGCACGATCCGCTTGAAGGTCGTGTTGGCTTCGAGCCATTGGTGAATGTGGTCCGCGTCCCAGCCTACAAAGTTCCGACCAGAAAAAATCTCCTCATGACTCTGGCCCATATCGAAGAACATCACGTGGCGCGTAGCTGAATCGAGCAAGTGAAGCAACTCCTCGGCACTTGCGTTCATGTGATTCAAGATATAGTGGTGTGCGAGGCTAAAACACGATGTGACATCATATTTTTCCTGAAGCGCTCGGAGTAAGGTGATATAGTCAGCGCGACGCACCTGATCCGAGCTCAGGCCATACATCAACCTACCAACTGTAATCGCATTCGGGTCACGCTCCACACCCTCGGCTCGAAATCCCTCTTTTGCCATTTTGGAGACAAACCAGCCATATCTGGAAGGCACATCCAGGTAACTGCTGGAAGCAGGCGGCATAAAGCCTTCGACTCGAAGGAAATCTGTTATTTTTGCCAACCTGTCGGAGCAGCGCCTTACCACAGTCCATCCCGCCACTTCCGGCGAGTCGATGGGCTGATATAACTCCCGGCGTCCTTTCAGCCACAAGACATCGTGAAGAAGGTCCTGAAGTGGAGTCGTAACAGGAGGTTGCAAGATGAGACCTCGCACCTCCTTAACGCCTTTCATGTAGGCTATCGCCAGCCGGTGGTGGCCTTCGGCCACATAGTAACATGCTGAGTCCTTCACCGGAACAACGCTGATTTCATCCGAATCTCTCACGTAGAACTCACCCTCTTGCAAGGGAAGTATCTCCAGACCTCGATAAGCAGCGACAAACCGTCGAGCCCCCCACTGAATCTGATTGGGAGTGACAGCGCCGTGAAAATTGCAAAATATTTCAATATTCAGGACCGCGTTTTGGTAATACGCAGTTTGCGCGAAGATTTCTGGATCCCAGATATTCTCACCAATACTGTCATACTGACGCAGCAGCATCACATGCGGCCACTCGGAAATGGGGCGTGAAGCACGACGAATATCGCCGATCATCCGCGCGAAACTTGCCGCGGGAATACCATTCTCGTAGCCCCATAGGCAAGCATCGACGCGGAAGGTCTTTAGTCGCATGTTTATAGCTAATCTCGCACAACTCTCCTTCAGGCCTGAAATCTGACGGCGAATCGGCAGAGGGAATTTATGGTAAACAGATGAGATCGCCGACGCAAGCAACGTTTTCTCCTAACCTCAACAAAATCCCATATACATTGGCAACAGACACGACACTTCATTTTAGACGAATCAGCAGGTCCAGAACAATGTTTGCCGGAGCGGCAATGAACTTGGGTAACATGCCGGACAAAGTTCCCAAGCGGGAGCGGTCTTCCGGCTCCAATACGCGCATCAAGTAGAATAACCCGAAGAGAACGACCAGGGAAGCGCTTCCACCACACAGAATGGCCCACAGCGGCGCCAACCGCGCTGCAATGTAATGCGCGGTTAGCGCTGCCAGCAAGCTGATGAAGGCTATCTTTGCCACCAGCAGCCAGGGAAGCTTCACTTTGAAGAGATGTATGCTTATGGCCCACATGATACCGATGGCCACCAACTGAGCTGCACCGTTACCGATGCAGGCGCCCACCGCGCCATGCGCCGGAAACAGATAAATCAGAAACCACGCCACGCTGATATCGATCACTCCCGCCATAACGGTCGAGACAATCACATAACGCTGCCGCTCTAAACTCTCCAGCAGGTTCTGCACGGGCGTGAGAAAGGCTTTGAACATGCACAGCAACGGAGCCATCGCCACCACCATCGCTGCGCCCTCAAACTTGTGGCCGTAGAAAAGCAGCAATGCGGGAACCGCGAGCGATACCGCGATGAAGTGCAGCGGAATCGACATCATGGCAATGTAGCGAAAAGTGGAAGCGGCAAGTTCGGGCAGTTTAGACTTGTCTCGTCCGTACTGAACAAAGATAGTGGCGCCGACTGACTTACCGAAAATGGTCGCTGCAAGCAGCAACTGTTCGGCCATGGTGAAGGCTACGGAATAGAAGGACACTTGGTTGACATCCGAGCAGAGCTTCATTAGCAGGATGATCTCTGAGCGGCCCCAGACGATTTGCGCCACAAACATGCTGCCAACGGCTTGCAACGCAAACGGCGTCATGCGCTGCCTCAATCCCGGCGGATGAGCATGGGTCATCTCCCACGCCAGCACATACTTCATGGTGGGGAAAAAACGCACCAGAAAATCGACGGTTCGCATGCTGAGCAGCGACGCTCCAATGCCGACAACGCCCCAATGAAACACCACCGTTGCCGCAATGGCGAACAAGTAGGTCAAGGCCCCAGAGATGGAACCCGGCAGATTCTTCGATAAATCTTCGGTGGCGGCATTGGCCTGGGACGAGATGGAGTTGATCATCGAAGGCCAGATGCTCAGCGCCATCAGAGCCGCAGCCAATTTGTAATCCGCACTGGCGTCTCGCAGCACCCAGAAGAGAAAGCCGCAAGTAGCCAGCGTTGCCAGACCAATCTGCAACACCAGGGTGCGGAGATAAATGTACCGCGCCGTGCCCCGGTCGCCCATGCCAATAAACTCGGCCATGTATTTCCGGGTGGTTGCGGGAATGCCCATTCCACCCAAGCTGCTGACCAAGTTGGCGATATAGGAGATTGAAATAAGATAGCTGTTCTTCTCCGGTCCTAGATAGCGGTTAATCGCAATTGAAGTAGTAAACGCAACAACAGCATTAATTATGTTCTCGATGCTATACCAGCCGGTGTTGCGGGCGATGGTTTTGGTGTTTGTCATGTCTTAATTAATTCTGATCCGAAAAGTATGGATACGTAGTCCGCCCGCGTCAATCTAATTGTTCATACCGTCAGCCGGCAGCACATCCTGTGCTGCCGGCTCCACCAGAACCTGATTGCAGTCTAACCTAGTCCTTGCAGCGCATTCTTCGCGTCCTTTGCCGCCGGCGTGTCCGGCGCCAGTGAAATAGCTTTCTTCAGGTGAATCGCCGCGTTGCTTCTATCTCCAAGTTTGGCGTACACCATTCCCAGGTGATATTGGGTAACGGCATTGTTTGGAGTGGCCTTGACTGATTCTTCCAAAAGGTCACGGGCGAACCCGTAGGTTCCTTTGGAATAGTAGGCCCACGCCAAGGTATCCGCAGAGCTGGGCGAATTAGGCATTCCACGGCGCGCTGTTTGCGCCAGCGACAGAGCCACATCAACGTTGCCGCCATTCTGAAGCATCCTATAGGCAAGATTGTTGGCGGCTACAGGCTGCGTCGGCTGGATGGCAAGCGCCTTCTTGTAGTAATCCTCGGCTTTGCTCCCATTTCCGCGCGCTTCCTCCAGGGTTCCAAGAATGGCCAGGGCACCAGCATTGTTGGGATGAGCCTGCGACCATTTCTCCCATGCGCCGATGGCGTTTGCCGACTGGCCGCGCTGCGCCTGGAGCTGCGCGTAGATAGCAACCGCTTCGCCGTCATCTGGATTCACATCCATGGCCTTCTGAGCAGCGGCAGCGGCCTGGTCCATGTTCTTGTTTTGCATCTGAAGCTGAGCCAGAATGTCGTAGAAACCGCTGTTCTTCGGACTCTTTGCGATTTGCGCGTTGACTCGCGCCACGGCCTGGGCCGGCTGCTTTCTGTAAAGGTCGTAACCGACCAGCCCGCGCAAGGCGCTGGTCGAGTTGGGATCGTATTGCAAAGCCTGCTCCATCAGCGCGGCTCCATCAGCGTAGTGTTTCTGCGCGAAGCGGAGATCGCCGAGCATGAGATAACCCTGCGCACTTTGCGGGGCGTTGGTGATTGCAGTCTTAATGTCGGCCTCGGCCTTGTCGGGGGTGTTATGGGACAGTTCCGCAACTGCTCTCCACAGATAGCCGCCGGGAAAACGAGGGGCGACGGCAATTGTTTTTTCCGCGACATCGGTCAACAAGCTCATATCGCCTTTCTGAGTTGCGACGCGCGCAAGTTCCTCCTGCGCCTCCAAAAGGTGCGGATTCAGTTGTGCTGCCTGACGGAAGCTGTTCTCGGCCAAACCGCTATCGCCTTTGGCCAGCGCCGCTCTTCCCAGCCAGTACTGAATAAAAGCGTCTTTGGGGGCATTATTGGCCGCACCCTGAAGGGCGTTGACCGCGTCCGCCAGCTTGCCACTGTTGAGCAGGACAATTCCATTCAGCACAGCGACCTGGGGATCCTTGCCGTTCTTCTTCATCAACTCAGTTATGACGGTTTGCGCGGTCGCGAAGTCTTTTACCTGAATAAGAATCCGGACATAACCCTCCTGCACAGACAGGTTCTTGGGGTACTTTTTCGCAAGGCTGGCAAATTCCGCTTTAGCCTTGTCAATTTGTCCAGAGCCGGTGTAGTAGTCTGCCAGCAATCTAACTCCCTGCGGGCTGTCTGCAAGGTCGTTCGAAGCCTGTCGGAGCGCTTCTTCTGCTTTAGGCTGATTTCCCTGTTTCAGGTAGATCTGCGCGAGGCTTTCCCGGGCAGTCAAGTTTTTTGGATCAGTGGCTATGGCATTCTGGCAAGCTTGCTCAGCCTCCGGCCAACGGCTGTTCTTTGCATAGAAAGCGGCGAGCAAGAGCTTGGCGTTTATAGACTTCGGATCTAGCGCAACCGCCTTCTTCAATTCGTCTTCAACGGAAGCGCCCTGTGCTACATCGCCCACTTCGAGCAAGGCAATGGTTTCATGCAGTATAGCGTCGTTTGGGGCTAGTTCCAGCGCGCGACGGATCTCCGTAAAAGCCAGATCCTTCTGTCCCCGCCGGGCGGCAACGCGGGAAAGTAAAGCGTGGGCATCGGCGTTGTCGGGCTGCGCTGCAATTACCGCATCAGCCTGTGCCTGGGCATCGTCGGGCTTGCCTCCTCCTGCAAGGAGCATATTTCCCAGGTCGATTCTCGCCTTGTAGTTAGTCGGCTGAAGGTAGACGGTCCGCTGGAGTTCGCCGTAAGCGGCGCTCAAGGCACCCATATGAAGGTAAGCCTGTGCCAAGGCATAATGCGCCTCAGCGAAGTTTTTGTCGATCTTCAAGGCGTTGGCATACTGGATGGCGGCTTCCCTGTCCTTGCCCTGGGCGCTATACTTCTGTCCGCTCTCGAGATACTTATGTTTGCGCACGTTTGGATCGCGGAAGCACCCGGACAATAGAGTGAGCGATAGAAAGAGCACAACTACCCAGAGAGCTGCGCATCGATTCCACGGGCTACGCCCGCCACCACAGCCGAATTGAATTGATTTGACTCTGCTTTCCACTTTCATCCATCCTTTCATTCTGTCTGTCGAACGGCTTCAACCAGAAGCCATTGGACTAACATCGATGACGTTTACTGCTTCATAAAATGCACTTAGTCGGGAATAAATCGCGGCAGCAAGGGGGCAAGCTGCCGGGTAAACATTTCGACACGCATTTTTGCGTCCGAAATGTCTTCGCCTGAAGAGATTGGCGTGATGACCCGAACCAGCGCCCCATCCGTGCGATTCATCCGAATTGCATCGAGAACCATGTAAATCTTCGCCATATACTCACTAGCCACGCTGCGACCATGTGCCTGGTACCAGTAGACGACGAACTGTTTTGTTGTGCCGTTGGCGATAATGTACTCGCCGACTTGATGCGGTTTGCCGTTCACGTCAACCAAATTGATGGAAGATGATGACTCGAAGACCCAACCGGCCCCAGGCAGGCAATTTTTTGGAGAATGAATGGTTTGGCCGGTTCTCTGTGATGGAAAATATACGATGAATAGACCGATTTGCTCCGGCGGTCCTTTCTGAGCATAGACACGATCAAGAACATCTCCTGCTCCAAGGACATCGAGTGTCTCCTGGTCAACTTGTTGGTCGCTTCCCACCCTTCCAGCGATGATTGCCGGCAACTGCGACAAGGGCGCACGGGGGGGATTCTTGTCGACAGCGGGGCGCGTATACAGCAACAACGCAGTTGCTGCCAGCAGCAGGGCCACGGACCAGAAACGCAGGTTCTTCATATCTGCCGCCTTTTGGCCGGGAACAGACTCATCACGCAATGGACGGCATACAGGCTCACAAGCGACACCAAAAAGATGACCCAGCCGGAAAACTCATGAAAAAAGCCCAGAGCCTTATCCGGATCCCAATACTGGACGCACAACCCAGTGCCGAGGATGCGCACCGCGTTGGCCGCAATCGCGATGGGAATGCTAGCCAGCACGAGCGCCACACGCCGCCAGGCGGACTTCTCCAGGAAGTAACCATAAAAAACAGCGAGGGTAAACAGGCTCATCAGAGAACGAATGCCGCTGCAGGCCTCAGCCACCTCCAGCTTCATCATGGGAAGCTCGATAACATTTCCCTCGCGCAGAACCGGAACACCGAATAAAGGAAGAAGGCCACTGGCCAGTTTTGAGGCCAGGATTTGGAGAGGAAAGGTTATCTTATTGAAGACAATGGCCGGAATGGGAATGGCCAGCAACAGAACCAGCAGGGCGAAGCGCAGTTCCTTCAAGAACTGCGGCCCGCCAAAGCAAAGTACCAGCCCGGCCAGCAAGATGACCAGCGAAACCCGCGAGAGGAAGAGCTCGGAACCGTAGACCCCCAGGAGCAGAACGAGCAGTCCCAGGGCAATTACGGCAATTCCACCCCAGCAAGGAGCAATCACTGTGTTACGAAGGGTATCTCTCTTTTCCCAGATCAGATATACCGAGAACAGGGGCACCAGAAAACCGTGAGAAAAATCGGGAATTTGCGACCAGTCGGTAACCAGTTTCACCAGCACATGGTAGTAAACCGCCGCAATCAGGATGCAGATCACCGCCGTACCCCATGCAAAATGGGTGTAGTGTGCTCTCCCATTCCCGGTTGGTGCGGTTTGCGTGAGTGTGCTTTGAGCCATTATCCCTTTCCTGGAGCTTATTGACCCGTACTACTCTACATTAGCAATTCGAGAACCGGAAGAGAAACAATATGAAATAAGGCAATTTTCCAAGGTAATGTCCATTGATAGGGAATCCGCCTTCCGGCTCCGCGGGAAATTGATTTCCACTTTCCAGGACAATTAATGGTACACTGTTTCCCAGTGGTAGGGAACAAATCTGTCTTATTTTTGGCATCGCATAAGGAATCGCGTCCGATAGTCAATAAACCGCAAAGGAAGCCCATTCCTTGTTTTGCTCCCACCCCCCACAGGTCTGGAACCTGCATTATTAAAGATGAATTGAACGTTGGTCCCCCTATGGCGACAATTGCAATGATTCACAATGGGAAGCGGCAGGCGAGACCATCCCCTCCTACTGAGGCGCGGCTACAGCGCGCGATTGAGCGGATTGCCGAAAGCGATTGCCCTCTCCTGATACTAGGCGAGCATGGCACCGGGAAGCGCACCATTGCCGCGCAAATCCACGCACGGTCGAATCTATCCCGCAGCGCGTTCCAGGAAATTCGCTGCATGGATGCTACAGCCATGATCCTGCGGTCCGCCCTATCCACCGTGGGAACGCTTTATCTGGTTGAAATTACAGAGCTTAGCCTTCCACTGCAGGAGCTGCTCGTCAACACCTATTTTCACTCCGAACAGGCGCAAGGCTGCCGACTGCTGTTTGGCTCGAGTCGTGACCTTACGGAAGAGGTCAAATCATGGCGCATGAGAGAGGACTTTTACTACCATATTTCGGCAGTTACTCTTCGGATTCCCCCTCTACGCTGCAGGAAGACCGAGATACTCTCCATCGCCGATATGCTTATGACTCAGTACTCCAAACAGTTTGACCGCCCAAAGCCGGTCCTCTGCAAGGAGATTAACGGACATCTTATGGAGCACACCTGGCCCGGCAATCTGACGGAACTTCAGACCGCGATCAAGACGGTTGTGGCCATCGGAGACCAGGCAATATCCCTGGCGGCCATCAAGGCGGCGGCTCCATGGGGAAGGCCGAATGAGAACCGCAGACGTCAGTTGCTGAAGGAGGCCACGCGGGCCTCATCGATCCAGGTCCAACGCCAGTTGATCTCCGAGGTTCTGGCTTCAACCGGTGGCAACCGGAAGCGCGCCGCGGTCGATTTGGGGATCAGCTACAAAGCCCTGCTCTACAAACTTAAGCAGATCGAAACGGAAGACCAATCCGCGTACTGCAAGAATGGAGTCGCACCATGAAAACGGGAAGCCTTCTGATTGTGGCATTATTTGCTCCGGCGCTTTTTAGCCCGGCTCAAGACAAGATAACGGCGGCGCAGGGCACGGCTAAGCCAGCCACGCCGGCAGTGCCCGCACCGGTTGTGCCCACGCTGGTTGTACCCGACAGCTATGTCATTGGCGAGTCTGATGTTGTAACAGTTACCGTGTTTAAAGAGCCGACCCTGTCAAGCAGCCTGCTTGTTCGTCCAGACGGCATGATCTCGTTGCCCCTTCTCGGTGATATCAAGGCCGCAGGCAAAACGCCACTGCAGTTGGCGGACGAAGTTACGGCCAAGCTGAAGAAGTTCATACAGGATCCGAATGTCACCATCGTTCTGAGCCAGATGAACAGCAAGAAAGTTTACCTGATCGGCGAAGTTGGCAGGACCGGCCCAATGGAGCTGACTCCCGGCATGACCTTGCTTCAGGCAATCGCAACGGCCGGTGGAATTTCACAGTATGCCAACACCAAAAAGATGTACATCCTTCGCACAGAAGGCGGTAAGCAGCAGAAGATACCAGTTCAATACAAGCAAGCATTGAGGGGAGACAGTTCGCTCAATCTCACTTTGAATCCGGGCGATACGATAGTCGTACCGTAAGGCAACCCGAATGAAACCAAGTCACGTAATTATGGCGATCCTGTTATCCATTAGCGCCTCGACAAGAGCGCAAGTTGCCCCCGCTGCGACGGGGCCGGCCAGTCCTGGCGGTCCCCCCGGGCTGCCGGTGAATGGGACGCTGCACTACTCTCTGAACTATACGCAAACCGCGCAGTTCTATGGTGGGACCCAGGGTGACAGACAGACGAGCGGCGTGAACGGGGAAGTGGCGTTCATAACTACCAAAGCCCATCCCTTCGCACTGACATATTCCGGCGGCGATATGTGGACGATTTCCGGCGCGGGCGGGGGAAGCGGGGTATATCAGCATCTGCTGGCATCGCAAGGCTTTGTTCTACACACCTGGTTATTCAATCTCAACGATAACGTGAGCTATACGCCGCAGGCGCCAACGACGGGATTTTCCGGAATCCCCGGCGTGGGCAGCCTTCCGGGCGAGCCGGGCGCGCCGACCGAACCGATTCTGACGCTGAACACGCGCAGCGTCAACAACCAGACTGGCGCGAGTTGCACTCACAGCCTAGGCCACGCAACCAGCCTCGGCATCAACGGCAGCTACGGAATCCTGCGCTTCCCAGACGGTAACGGCCTGGAGACTAATACTTTTCAGGCAGGCCCGCAGATAACCAGGCGACTGAACGGGTTGAATTCACTTACGGGTCAGTACTCGTTCTCCCGCTTCAGCTATCCCGGGTTCACAATCACCATGGAGGCTCAATCAGCGATGGGTGGTTACCAGCGCACGTGGAGCCGGCGGCTCAAGACGAGCGTAAGCGCCGGACCCGAGTGGATACAAGGCTCAGCGGGCAGCAATATACCATCGTCGACAAATCTCACAGTAAGCGCAAATATGAGCTACGCCGCCAAGTCAGTAACGGCCACACTGAACTACACTCAAGGAGCCTCGGGAGGCTCGGGAGTGACATCGCAGGTTGGGGTACGCAATAAAGACATAAGCGCAGTACTCGCGCGGCAGCAGGGGAAAAACCTGTCCCTAAGCGCAACAGGCTCATACATGCGCACTGAGGGATTGCAACAGGCGGGAGTGACCAACGGAATGTATGGCGGAGGGGCGGCGACGCGACGATTTGGGCGATACCTCGTTGCATCCGCGAACTACACAGCAATTTATCAGTCGACAAGCTCCTCGCTTCCAGCGAATGTCATCAGTGGGCTGTCGCAAGTGATCGGTTTCAGCATTGGTTACTCTCCGAGGGAAAGGCGCTTCAAAAAGTAACTCATGAGGGAGGGTTATGCTCGGGCATCGTGAATTGACAATGCAGGATTACGCGGGGATATTGAAGCGGCGATACCTGCTGATTTTGGCTTGCACAATTCTCCTCCTGGGAATCACTACCGGCATCAGTTATACTTTGCCCCCGCAGTATGTTTCGAAAACGCTGGTGCTGATCGAACAGCAGAAAGTGCCGGAAGATTATGTGAAGCCGGTGGTCAATGAAGATCTAGGCGAGCGGCTGGCGTCGATGAGGGAACAGATATTGAGCCGTTCACGCATTGAGCCGATCATCGAGCGATTCAACCTATATGCGGGCAACAAGGCCACTATGGACGACCGCGTAGATATGACGCGCGCGGCAATCGGGATTAGCCCGATTCCCTCCGGAGCGCGCGGGATGCCGGGCTTTTTTATCACGTTCAAGGCGCAGGACGCGCACACTGCCCAGCAGGTGTGCGGAGAGATTACATCGTTGTTTATCAGTGCGAATCTAAGCGCGCGCGAAGAATCTGCCGAAGGCACAGTCGACTTTCTGAGGCAGCAACTCGCTGATTCAAAGCGAAATCTGGACGAACAAGACGCCAAGCTTGCCGACTTCGAGCGCAAGTACAGTGGCAAGCTTCCCCAGCAGGAAGGGTCGAACGCCAATACTCTTCAGGCCCTCACGACCCAGCTTGAGGCCGCGACGCAGACAGTGAATCGCATCGAACAGAATACGACCTTCCTGGAAACCATGATCGCCCAGCAGGCGCAGGAATCGTCGCCTATCGACCCGGCCTCGGGGACATCGGGGGATACCGTTACCCTTCAGGCGCAGCTTAAAGCCGCCCTAAACCAGGAAAAGGAGCTGGAAACTCTTTATACGCCTGACCATCCAGACATTCTTGCGATCAAGCGCAGGATTGCCAGTCTGCGGGCGGAGATCGCGCGTAGCGCGGCCGAACCGGCGAAGAAAGACACCGGCGCTAATTCCAAGGGAGAGATAGCAGCCAATACTACAGACACTCCGCAGCTCCGGCAGCTCAAGCTTCAACTTCGCGCGCAGCACATAGCCATGACCGACGCCAAGCAGGAGCAGGCACGGCTCGTGCAGCAGGTTCGCAACTACGAGGCGAAACTTGAGTCAAGCCCAATGATCGAGGAAGAGTACAAACAAGTCACGCGCGACCATGATATGGCCGTGCAATTTTACAACACTCTGCTGGCCAAGATGAATCAATCGTCCATGGCCACAGCGCTGGAGCATCGCCAGCAGGGCGAACAGTTTCGTGTGATGGATGCTCCCAATCTTCCGGAAGCGCCCACCTTCCCGAACCATCTTGTCTTCGCCGGAGGCGGCCTTGTATCCGGTCTGGCTCTGGGTCTGCTGCTCACCGCGCTGCTCGAGTACCGCGATAAATCCATGCGCAACGAGGGTGACGTTTTTGCTTTCACCAAACTGCCGACATTGGCGGTCGTCTCCTACATCAATGATCTGGATAACCCTCGCGCGTCCGGCAGGCGCAGAAAACCATTTTCACGAACGGCCAAACCATTTGAAAGCGTGCGTGGATAGCCATGTACAAATCTTTCTTCGGTCTTCGCGTCCTTCCTTTCGGAGCCAGTCCAGACCCGCGGTTCCTGTTCCTGCGGCCGCAGATCAGGGAGGCTCTTGCCTGTTTGCAATACGGCATTGCGGCGCGCAGGGGCTTTGTAGTCCTGACAGGAGAGGTGGGAACGGGTAAGACAACGCTGCTCAAAACCGTACTAGACACCTTCGCTGCAGGGCGCATTTCGACGGCTTACGTCTTCAATCCGCGCCTGGAAGTGCTCGATTTTTTTGAATTTCTGCTAACTGACTTCGGCATTCCTCCCACAACACGGACTAAGTCTGCCATGCTTTTACAACTCAATGGCTGGCTCATCGAGCGCTATCGCGCTCACCAGTTATGCGCTATCGTGGTCGATGAAGCGCAGAACCTATCCTGGGAACTTCTAGAAGAGATTCGCTTACTGACCAATCTGGAAACTTCATCTGAGAAGCTGGTGCAAATTGTCCTTTCCGGCCAGCCTGAACTGGAGGAAAAGCTATATCATCCAAGCCTCCGTCAGCTTCGCCAGCGCATTTCTCTGTGGTGCAGAACGCAGCCGCTGACTGGCGAGGAGACCCAGGCGTACATTGAAGAGAGACTGCGCATAGCTGGAGCTACCGGGCCGATATTTTTGCCCGAAGCGGCGGAGCTTGTCCATCACTACTCGAAAGGAATTCCACGCATCATCAATCTTCTCTGCGAGCATACGTTGATCTTCGCTTATGCGGAGCAGATTAATCCTATTCCGGCGCACATAGTTGAGTCGGTGGGTCTGGAACTTGATCTTGTTCAGCATCCTTTTACGATCTCTTTCTCGGCAATGCAAGCGTTAATGAGGCGTTCTCTGCAGCCAAATATGCTCGACACCATAACGTCCATCGCCGACAGCGAGGAATCACTGAAGGAAAGTGAAATATGAGCCGCATTTACGATGCACTTCAAAGGGCGGATGTTGAACGAAAAGCCGCCCAGGGAATGGACGCCACAAGGTTTTCCGAGCCGTCAGCAGTTCCGGGCGTCGATGCCTTGCCGTCGATCAAGGCCGAAGTCAACACGGAGAACATCGCGTTGCATTCATGGAAGCCATCCGCGGCCTTTCTTCCGACGCTGGGAGACCGTGGCGAAAGCATTGAACAGTTCCGCGGCTTGCGGTCAAAACTCTACCAGTTTCGCGATCAAGCAAAGCTCAAGACGATTCTTATCAGCAGTGGACTGCCCGCCGAAGGCAAGACCTTTGTCGCGGCAAATTTAGCAATCAGCCTGGCGCGCAACAGAAACAACAGGGTTCTGCTCATCGACGGCGACCTGCGCAGCCCCTCGCTCCACGCTATCCTTGGCACTTCTGATATTCCCGGCCTCACGGAGTATCTAGCGGGATCCGCTGAGCCTGGCGACATCATGCAACGCAATCAGGATTCAAGCCTCGTTGAAGCCGGTTTGGCGCGGAGCCTTTCAAATCTCGCTTTTATTCCCGCCGGGGCGGGTGGTGACAACTCCTCTGAGCTGGTTGCCAATCACCGCATCGATGAACTGATAGCCATTCTTGCTCCGCACTTCGACTGGATTCTGATTGACTCCCCGCCGGTTCTTGCGGTTGCGGACGCAGTTGACCTGGCCCGCGCTGCCGATGCGGTGTTGCTTGTTGCACGAGGAGCTACTACCCCATACGATGTCGCGCAGCGCGCGCAGGCCGCCTTCAACAACTCGCGCATTCTCGGCTTCGTGTTAAACGCGGTCAAGGATGTTCCTCCTAATTCCTCATACTCTTACTACTACGGCAAAGAAGAGGCCAGCAGCGGATTGCCTGGGCGAAAGGATATGGGACAGCAGGGATGACCAGACTTTTCAATGTTTACTATCCGACACGAACGCTGGCGCGTCTTCTTTGCGAAGTTATTATTGTGGGCGGATCATTTATGCTGGCCACGATTTTATTTGCGGGGCCGGATTGGCGTCTTGTTCTGATCTATGAGAACGGGTTGTTGAAAATTGCGGGAGTCACAGCCTTTACGCTGCTTCTTACGTATTATTTTGATCTTTATGGACCGCGGCGCTTCTCGGAAAGCTGGGAGATTTACTTTCGCCTTTTGCTCGTTCTCAGCGTTCTGTCGTTTGTTCTCGCAGGGCTTATATATTTTTTCCCTGAGCTGGACATCGGCCCTTATGTATTTCTTGTTGGCGCAACCTTTCTTGCGATTCTCCTCGTCCTCTGGCGTGGGGCGTATGAGTGGATCATCGGCCTTCCCATGTTCCGCGAGAAGGTTTATGTTTTGGGCTGCGGCCCTCGGGCTCATGCTGTGGTCGAGCTACTGCGAACTAGCCGCGATGCCGGCATGGAAGTCGCAGGCTGGAAAGGCGAAAGCGAGGTTCGCGGGCGGCTTGATCGCTTCTCTGCGGAACTTCGCGCCTTCAACGGCCCAAGGCCCGGGATTGATCGCGTCATCGTTGCCATGGAAGACCGCCGTGAATCGATGCCCGTCCGAGAATTGCTTGACCTCCGCCTGCGTGGCGTTGTTATTGAAAATTCCAGCACATTGATGGAGCGGCTCTCAGGTAAATTGAAGTTGGACGGACTCAATCCAAGCACCCTTATCTTTACAGAAGGGTTTCGGATGAATGCAACGCAGCAGCTTTTCCGTCGCCTGCTGTCACTTGTAGTCTCATTCATTGCGTTACTAATATGCCTGCCATTCCTGCCGCTGATTATTCTCGCGGTGCGCCTCTCTTCACCAGGCCCTATTCTATTCAGCCAGACACGAGTCGGACAGCGCGGACGTTTGTTTACTGCTTACAAGTTTCGGACGATGCGAAAGGACGCCGAAGATCAGGGAGCTGTGTGGGCAACCAAGGATGATCCGCGCGTTACTTCGGTTGGCAGGATAATGCGAAGCACAAGGATCGACGAGATTCCACAGCTTTGGAATGTGCTGCGCGGAGACATGGCCTTTGTCGGGCCCCGTCCAGAGCGCCCGGAGTTTGTGCAGTGGCTTAGCCAGGAGATTCCATTCTACGATCTGCGGCACATGATTCGTCCTGGGATTACGGGCTGGGCGCAAGTGCGCTATCGATACGGTGCCAGCCTGGAGGAAACCAAGCATAAGCTCGAATACGATCTTTACTACGTCAAGCACCAGTCGATTGGTCTTGATTTGCTCATCATGTTTGAGACCATCAAAACCATCATCCTGCGCAGGGGCGCCCAGTGAGAATTATCTTCTGGCTGTCGATTGCTGGTATTTTCTACACCTACGCGGGATACCCAATCGTGATGTGGATACTCTCGCGTCTGCGGCCAAAGCCCTGGGCACTCAACACGATTTCTCCAAGCGTGAGTATCGTCCTCGCGGTGCATAATGGCAAAGCCCTTCTCCCGCGCAAGATTGAGCACCTGCTTGGTCTCGATTACAAGAACATCAAGGAAATCATTATTGTTTCTGACGGCTCGACCGATGGTACGGCGGAGTTACTGGCGTGTCAGCGCCATCCGCGTCTCACCGTCGTCATCCTTGACGAGCACTGCGGCAAGGCTGTTGCCGTCAACGCCGGCATGGCGAAGGCAACATCCGAGGTGATTCTCTTCGTTGATATCCGGCCGGAGATTGCTCCAGGAGCGATTCTGCAACTGGTGAGCAATTTTGCCGATCCGAAAGTGGGCTGCGTGGCCGGTGAACTGACTCTGCGCAAGGAATGTCACGACGGTGCCTCCGCAGCCGTCAGCGGACTTTATTGGCGCTATGAAAAGTGGATCAGGACATGCGAGTCAATCTACGGCTCCCCAGTCGGCGTTTATGGCGGATTTTACGCAATTCGCCGTGAACTTGCCGTGCCGCAGCCAGCCGGCATGATCCTGGATGACATGTTCCAGCCGCTTTCCATCATCCGCCAGGGCTACCGGTCAGTTCTCGATGTGCATGCCTACGTATACGACACCTGGCCAACGAGAATTGAACAAGAGTTTCGTCGCAAGGTGCGTACACTGGCAGGAAACTTCCAGCTATTCCGACTTGCGCCGTGGACGCTGACCCCAGGGAATCCAGTCCTCTTTCAGCTTGTCTCGCACAAGGTGATGCGCCTTGTGGTGCCTTATCTGCTGATTCTTCTTTTTATCTCCACATTGGCGCTTTCAGGCGGCTCGCGTCTCTATGCGGCATTCGCCGTTCTTCAGATTGCAGGCTGGCTTGTCGCGATTGCCGGCCTGCGCTACAGGATTCCCGTTCTGCATCGCATCACAGCTCCGGCCAGCGCTCTGCTGGTACTCAAAGCAGCAGCCGTCGCAGGACTTTACAGATTTCTCTTTACGCGAGGTCCGCTTTGGAAGATATGGACTTCTGATGATACGGAAGCGGGATCTACAACTACTAAAACAGTGGACCCCAAGCCGTAGGAATACTTTTTGCCTGCCGCTGGAAATGATAAGGCGTAGAATTCTGTTGTAGGATTCCCATGCAGGAAAGGGGCAAAAGACCATATGAAAATCTTTAAAATGCTGGTAATTTTTTCGTTTGGATTTATTGCGGGAATCGGGGTTGCCGTGACAGGCTACGGCATCCACAAACATATCAACCGTGCCAATATCGCCACAAAAGCCCAGCACCTCAAGGACCATATGGCCAATGCGCTGGACAGAGCGTTAGGCGGCAAGGTGAGGGCGGCAAGGCTTGACCATGTTGTCGCGCCAGTGGCCTACTTTCCTCCTGGCGCAATCTGGACGCAGGACATAAGTCACGCGCCCCTCGATCCCCAATCCTCCACCATAATCGCTTGGCTCGCGGGTGCAGGCGGATGGGGAAACAACAATAAGATGCATATCGATTTCAGCATGCGGGTATTGCAGGCGGATGCCACCACCCCCTATGTACGCTTCAAAGGCCCAGGGCCGGATTATATTGATTCCGACCACCCCTCGACCTTTCCGCTTCCTGTTGGAGGCGGCATTGAAGGGCAACGGAACTATCAGTGCCCCACGGGGGGCGATTGCCACCTCATCGTAGCCGACCGCGGCCATGGCAAACTCTATGAAGCCTACAAGGCCAACTACGCAGAGAATGTTGTTACTGCAGGCTTTGTCGCGGTATGGGACTTGAATCGAGTGTACCCACCGTCAGGGCGAGGAGATCAGTGCACCAGCGCTGATGCCGCCGGCTTCCCAATTGCTCCATTGCTCTTCAATGCCGACGAGATTGCTACCGGAAGCATCAACCACGCCATCCGCTTCACTCTTCCCAATGAACGGATGCGCGCACACTTCTTTGTGCATCCCGCCACGCACGCCGGCGCTCCGCGCGGGCCGGTATCCGCTCCCCCGATGGGCGCCCACTTCCGCCTGAAAGCCTCGTACGACGTGTCGCAACTGATGCCGGAGGCACAGGTCGTCGCGCGAGCTATGCAGAAATACGGCATGTTTCTGGCAGACGGCGGTAATATCGCCCTGACCGCACAGAGCGACGCAGATACCAAAGCAAAATACGCAGATCTGGACTTCGATTCCCACTCTTTATACGGCCTAAAAGTGACGGATTTTGAAGTCGTCGATATGGGAACTCCGATCCATTTGACCTATAATTGCGTGCGGAATCCGTGAGGTATAGGACGCTTTATTTCATTGGTGAGCCAATATGATCTTAACGGCTTCCGATGCGTCATCGCTGTCGCAATCCTTGCACGACTAGGAGTTGGTGGAATACATCTCCGAATCTGTTGTAGTCCTTGCATGTGCAAGGGGAGTTGATTGCTGATCTCGGAGAGAATTGGCTTGGCGAGAAGCGCAAGAAGCATCTGGAGAGATGGTCAACAGCATTGTTAGTACTGGCATTATCCGTATCGCTTATTTCCCTCGTCCTGACCAATGAGCTGTCTGGGAACGTCATCGGCTCCCTCGGCGATAGAGCCGAGGATTCGGATCGAAAGGTGAGGACTGCAATCGCGGATTTAACAAAGGCTTTGACAACGTTCGGGCAAGCCTTGGATGCGGATATCAATCGCCTTTGCTGTGGTAATCGAATAGCACCACTACCGGAATTGCAAGTAAAGGAGCTACTCTAGGCGCTTGTTAAGCTTGGAATTACGATAAATATTCATATAGGCATCGGCCATGGCTTGCAAAGTAAAGCGCGAGTGGAACGCCGCCTCGGCGTTCATCGATAATTGCCGGCGCTCTGCATCGTTGATTGCCACATGTAAAATCGCATCGGCCATCTTTGACGGACTTGTTAGCGGCACTGTAATCCCTGCCTGTGCCAGCCGAACGACTTCCGACATCCCTCCTACATCCGTCACGATTGCTGGCAACCCGAGCGAGAACGCCTGCAAGAGCGATATGGGCAACCCCTCCGACTTCGA
>Ga0187875_10000642_pt1 | contig 28298 bp, 28 predicted proteins | sample June2016WEW_17_1_2_FD_132978 | JGI IMG/M metagenome (GOLD analysis project Ga0187875, IMG submission 132978) | Peatland microbial communities from SPRUCE experiment site at the Marcell Experimental Forest, Minnesota, USA - June2016WEW_17_10 | ecosystem: Environmental > Terrestrial > Soil >...
ATCCGCGCGAGCATCACGATTCCCGGCATCTTCCGGCCGGTGGTCAACAATGGACACACCCTGATCGATGGCGGCATTACCGATCCCGTGCCCGTGCAGGTGTTGGCGTGGGCCGGCGTATCGAAGATCATCGCGGTCAACACAATTCCCAACGTGGACGAGATGAAACAGCGCGAACGCAGTCGCCATGAGATGTCGAGCGTGTCACGGAAGGAGCGAAAAGGGGCCTTACACGAAACCGGGCCGCTGGTGGAAACGCCGACCAGCATCATCAACATCTACATGCGCTCGATGCACGCCATGCAATCGCGGATGGCGGAGATGGCGTGTAATAACGCCGACGTGGTGATCCGTCCCTTGCTGGCCGGCAGCGTGTGGTACGACTTCTATCATCCGGAGCGTTACATTCGCTGCGGCGAAGAAGCGGCCCAAGCGGCATTGCCCCAATTGAAAGAACTGGTGCGCGCATGAAATGGGACCGCCTGACGATTTCGGAGCAGCGCCGGATCCAGAACGACAAGCTCCATCGTTTCCTGACGGACGTCATCGCCCCGTTCAGCCCGTACTACCGGAAGCTCTTCGCCGAGCACAAGATCGACCCGCGTCGCGTCCGGACGGTCGAAGACCTTCGCCAGTTGCCGTTCACCAGCAAGGCCGACCTGCTTCCGACGTCGGAGCAGCCGGAGAAATTCCGCGAGTTCATCATCACGCCGGAGCTTTCGGTGCTCAAACGCCGGCCGCGGGTGGTTGTCGAGGCGTTGTGGCGCGGACGGAGCGCGGTGGAACGCCGCTTCGAGCGCGAGTTTCGCCCGATCTTCCTCACGGCGACCACGGGGCGAAGTTCGATGCCTGTCGCCTTCGCCTACACCGACCACGATATGTGTAATCTCCGCACATCCGGCGCCCGGCTCATCCAAACGTTCGACGCGACGACGACGATGCGCGGCGTGAACATGTTTCCCTACGCGCCGCACCTGGCGTTCTGGCAGGTGGTGTTGGCGGGGCTGGAATACGGCATGTTGCTGGTCAGTTCGGGCGGCGGAAAAGTCATGGGCACGGACGGCAACATTGGTCTCATCGACAAGATCAAGCCCGAAGCGCTGATCGGCATACCGACGTTTGTGTATCATGTGATTCGCGAAGCGCATGCGCAAGGACGGAAGTGGCCGCAAGTGACCCACATCGTGCTCGGCGGCGAGAGGAGTCCGCAGGGCATCCGCCGCAAGATGGTCAAATTGCTGCAGGAAATGGGCGCGGGCGAGGTGCGCGCCTGCGGGACGTACGGGTTCACCGAAGCGCGGATGGCGTGGGGCGAATGCCCGACGCCGCCGGGCGAATACAGCGGGTATCACTTGTTCCCCGACCTCGGAATTTTCGAGGTGATCGATCCCGCGACGGGTGAGGTCCGGGGCGAGGGCGAGCCGGGCGAACTGGTGTACACCCCACTCGATGCGCGGGGGACGGTGGTGCTGCGGTATCGGACGGGAGATTACGTGGACGGCGGGATGACGTGGGAACCATGCCCGTATTGCGGGCGCACCGTGCCGCGGATTGTCGGCAAGATTGGCCGGGCTTCCAATACGAAGGAACTTCAGTTCGGCAAACTGAAGGGCACGCTGGTGAATTTCGACAACTTGCAGCAGATTCTCGACGACACGACCGAGATCGGCGAGTGGCAGTTGGAAATTCGCAAGGCCAAAGACGATCCACACGACGTGGACGAATTGATCCTCCACCTGGCGCCAGCGAACGGCGCCAACATCGACCAGCTCAAGGAATCCATTCGCAAGCGGTTCCAAACCGAAATCGAGATTACGCCGAATCGCATCGAGGTTCACCCCATCGACGACATGCTCAAGCGCATCAGGCTGGAAAGCTCGCTCAAGGAAGTCCGGATTCTGGATGCCCGGCCGAAGGGGTGAGGCATCTCTCTCCAATTGCGTCAGCGAACCCGGCGTGCTAGCGTGAGGATGTTATGAAAACGCCACTCACGATTCTGTTCGCAGGATTTCTTGCCATGAACACAAACGCGGCGCTGCACACCAAGACAGTCGACTACAAACAGGGCGATACGACGTGCGAGGGGTACCTGGCTTACGACGATGCGGTGAAAGGGCCGCGGCCCGGCGTGCTGGTCGTGCACGACTGGATGGGTTGCGATAGTTACGCGAAGATGCGGGCCGACATGCTGGCGAGATTGGGTTACGTGGCGTTCGCCGCGGATATTTACGGCAAAGGCATTCGTCCAGCCAATCCACAAGAAGCGATGACGCAAGTGAAGACGTACAAAAGCGACCGGGCGTTGCTCCGCGCACGGGTCAACGCGGCGCTCGACGTGTTGAAGAAACAACCGCAGTGCGATATGAAACGGGTAGCCGCTATCGGCTATTGCTTTGGCGGCACCACGGTGCTCGAACTCGCCCGCAGTGGCGCCGATATCGGGGGGATCGTCACGTTCCACGGCGGACTCGACACGCCCACACGTGACGCGAACAACATCAAATGCAAAGTGTTGATTTGTCATGGCGCGGATGATCCGTACGTGCCGGCAACGGACGTGGCGGCGTTGCAGGACGAATTGCGCAAGGCGGGCGTGGATTGGCAGATGATTTATTACAGCGGCGCGGTGCATGCGTTTACGCGGCCCGATGCGGGCAGCGACAACTCGAAGGGCGCGGCCTACAATGAAAAGGCCGATAAACGGTCGTGGGAAGCGATGAAGGAGTTCTTTCGCGAGATATTCAAATGAGGTGGAAGCCGCCCGATAGGTCCGCATTGCGATGGGGCGACGGCACACTTTCATTGGATAGCTATCTGGTTGACAGCACGCGGGTAACGACCCGCGTTTAGGGTCTGGTTGCGGCAGGAAAGCTGCTACTACAACGGGCGGCGCGTCGTTGCGGGCAGGCGCGCATCATAAGTCTGGATGAAGGATGACGCGACTGGCCATCATTGACGGAATACGGACGCCGTTCTCGAAAGCGGGGACGGACTTGAAGACGCTTCCCGCGCAGGATCTCGGGCGCATCGTGGTGAGCGAATTGTTGGAGCGCACCGGGGTCGATCCCCACAAAATTTCGCAGGTGATTTTTGGCTGCGTGGCGCAGCCGGCCGAGGCCGTCAACGTCGCGCGGGTCATCGCCTTGAACGCCGGAATTCCCCAGGAAATCCCCGCCTACACGGTGCACCGCAATTGCGCGAGCGGATTCGAATCGATCACCAGCGCCTACGAGAAGATGGTGGCCGGCCAGGGCGACGCGTTTGTGGTCGGGGGCACCGAGAGCATGTCGAACATTCCGTTGCTGTTTTCGACGGCGGCGGCGGACAAGTTCGCCGCGCTGGCGCGGGCGAAATCCTTCCCAAAGAGACTGGGCGCGATGCTCGCGTTTCGTCCGGGTGATTTCAAACCGCGCATCGGCGTGATGCTCGGGCTCACCGATGCCGTGTGCGGACTGAACATGGGACAGACGGCGGAAGTGCTGTACCGCGACTGCGGCATCCCGCGCGGTCAGCAGGACGCGTTCGCGCTCGAATCGCATCAGAAGGTGGTGAGGGCGCGGGCGAAGCTGGCCGAAGAGATTTGCCCGGTGTATCTGCCGAACGGCAGGTTTGTGGACAAGGACAACGGCGTGCGCGAGAACCAGACCATGGAAGCGCTCGCCAAGCTGCGTCCCGTATTCGAGAAACACAATGGGACGGTCACGGCCGGCAATTCGTCGCAGATTACCGACGGCGCCGTGGCGTTGTTGGTGATGGAGGAGGAGAAAGCGCGGCGGCAGGATTTCACGCCACTCGGTTATTTGCGGGGTTACGCCTACGTCGGCGTCGATCCGAAACGCATGGGGCTGGGGCCGGCGTACGCGATTCCGAAAGTGTTGAAAGAAACGCGTGTCCGCTGGGATGACGTGCAACTGATTGAGATCAACGAGGCGTTTGCGGTGCAGGTGCTGGCGGCGGAGTTGGTGTTGCGCAAGGAATTCGGCATGGAAATCAACCGCGACCTGCTCAACGTCAACGGCGGGGCGATCGCGTTGGGGCATCCGGTGGGGGCCAGCGGGGCGCGGCTAGTGCTCAGCTTGTTGAAAGAAATGAAGCGTCGCAACCTGAAGACGGGGATCGTATCGGCCTGTGTCGGCGGAGGGCAGGGCGGCGCGCTGATTCTGGAGCGGGCATGATGCAATCACCGCGGATTGACTATGACACCGAGGGCATTGCCTGGGTGGTGTTCGACGACCCGGATTCGAAGGTCAACGTTCTCGGCACCGAGCAGATGAAGCAACTCGATGCGGTCCTGGACGAGTTGTATAAGCACAAGCCGAAGGCGGCGGTTTTCATCAGCGCCAAACCGGGCATCTTCATCGCCGGCGCGGATATCAATGAGCTGCAACGAATCCGCGATGCAAGTCTTGGCGCGGACCTTTCCCGGGCGGGTCACAGAATCTTCGCCAAGATCGAGGGGCTCGGCGTGCCGACCGTGGCCGCCATTGACGGCGCGTGTTTGGGAGGCGGATGTGAACTCGCGCTGGCGTGCCGGTACCGCGTGGCGGCAGACAGTCCCAAGACACAGATCGGATTGCCCGAAACGCAACTGGGCATCATCCCCGGGTGGGGCGGCTCGCAACGTCTCCCGCGCCTGATCGGATTGGGGGCGGCGCTGGACATTATTTGCGCGGGCAAGAGTATTACTCCGGACAAGGCGCGGCGCATCGGTCTGGTGGATGCGGCGGTACCGAGCGTGGTGTTGCGGGAGACGGCGATACGGCTGGCGCTGGGCCAGCAGCGCGCGAAGCGAAAGTCCGTGTGGACACAAAACTGGTGGCCGATGCGGCGGTTCATTTGCCGGGTGGCGCGCAAGCGCGTGTTGTTGCGGACCGAAGGCCGGTATCCGGCTCCGTTGCGGGCGATTGACGCGATGGAAGAGGGCCTGGGCGGATCGCTCGCGGAAGGCCTGGAGATCGAGGCAAAGATTTTTGGCGAAGTGAGCGTCACGTTACAGTGCCGCAACCTCATTGGCATTTTTTTCCTGCGCGAGAAGTACGCGAAGCTGGTGTTCGACACCAAGGCGGTGGAACGGCCCGGGCCAATTTCGGCGAAGGTGATGACATCGCCGGTGGAAAAGGTGGGAGTGCTCGGCGCCGGGGTGATGGGCGCGGGCATCGCGCAATGGTGTAGCGCCCGCGGGTTGACGGTGCGGCTGAAGGACATCAAGCCGGAGTTCGTCGCGGCGGGCATCCAGCGCATTGCGGACGCGTATCGCGAGGGCGTCAAGCGACGGAAGATGACGGAGTTGGACGGGCAACATGGATTCGCCCGGGTGCATCCGACGACCGACTACACCGGGTTTGGCGATTGCGACCTCGTGGTCGAGGCGGTGCTGGAGAAGATCGAGGTCAAACGCCAGGCGTTCGGCGAGTTGGCGTCGGCGCTACGCAACGACTGCATTCTTGCGTCGAATACGTCGGCGATACCGATCGACGAACTGGCCGAGGCGAGCGGGCGGCCGAAACGGTTTGTGGGAATTCACTTTTTCAATCCGGTGCACAAGATGCCGCTGGTGGAAATCGTGCGCGGAACGGCGACGGCACCCGAGGTCGTCGCGGCGGCGGTGGAATTTGCCAAGCAACTGAAGAAGATTCCGGTGGTGGTGAAAGGCACGCCCGGATTCCTGGTGAATCGGCTGTTGATGCCCTACTTGAACGAGGCGGGCGTGTTGCTCGGCGAGGGCGAGACGATAGAGTCGATCGACGAAGCCATGCTGGAGTTTGGGATGCCGATGGGGCCGCTGCGACTGATTGATGAGGTTGGGATTGACGTCGCGTATGACGTGGCGGTCGAGTTGGGCGAGGCATTCAAGGAGCGGATGGCGGTCGCGCGGGTTCTCCGGCAGGTGCATGAGCGAGGGTTGAAAGGTCGGAAGGGCGGCGTGGGATTTTACGTCTACAAGAGGAAGAAAGAGGTGAAGGTCAATCGGAAGCTGGCCAGGGCCATCCGTCGGGATGTCGAGTCCAGGGATGGCAAGAAGGAGCCGCGGTCGGCGCGGGAGATCCAACGGCGGCTGCTGAACGTGATGATTCAAGAAGCCAAGCTGTGTCTCAGCGAAGGCGTCGTCGCGTCGGAAGACGATATTGACGTGGGCATGATTTTTGGCACCGGTTTTCCACCGTTCCGTGGCGGGCTGGTGAAGTACGCACGCGACGCGGGAATATGGTAAGATTGGGGTATGGCCTTCGCGTTTCAACACGACGAATCACTGACGGGCTTGGTGTTGGCGGCGTCCAGCGAACTGCTCGACCCGAATTTTCACCGCGCGCTGGTGTACATCGCCGAACATGGCCCGTCGGGCGCATTGGGGCTGGTGATGAACCGGCCGATCAACAAGACACTGGGCGAAGTCGCCCAGTCGCCCGAGTTACCCGACCTCTTGCGCGAGACGCCGGTGTTTCAAGGAGGACCGGTGAGGCCGACCGCCCTGGTGCTGGCACGATTCCAGCGGGGCAGGACGGATGAGGAACTGCGTTGCCAAATCGTTGCCGATCCATACGAACTGGTCGAACCGCGCCGGCGTGGCTGGGTGCGCGCGTTTGCGGGATATGCCGGGTGGGGCGAGGGACAACTGGAGCAGGAATTGGGCGAGCGCTCGTGGGTAGTGTGTCGTCCGCACACGGCGCTGTTGGAGCAACCGGTTCCGCCGGCGATCTGGGAGGCGTTTGTGGGGAAGGACCAGCGGTGGCGGAAGCTGGTAGCGCTGTTACCGAAGTGCACGAGCCTGAACTAGCCGGTAACACACGATCCGCGTTTTGCATGGATCAACGAAGGCTGATCGCTTTGTTGATTGTCGTTGCCGTCCTGTGGGCCTACCACAATAGCTTTCACGGGCCATTCATTTTCGACGATCTGCCCTCGATCGTGGAAAACCGGCACATCCACCATCTGTTACCCGTTGACGTGGCGATGACAGCGCCGCCGGGGACGACGGTGACGGGGCGGCCGGTGGTATGCCTGACATTGGCGGTGAACTACGCGTTGGGCGGATTGAACGTCTGGGGATATCACGCAGTCAATCTGGCGGCGCATTTGATTTCGGCGCTGGTGTTGTTTGGGATTTTACGACGGACGTTTGAGAGCAAGAAGCTCGAAGATCGATTCGGGGCCAATGCCACGTGGTTGGCCGGGGCGATTGCGCTAGTGTGGGAAATGCATCCGCTGCAGACGGAGAGTGTCACGTACATCGTCCAGCGCACGGAATTGCTGATGGGCTTGTTTTTGCTGCTGACGCTGTACTGCGTGATTCGGAGCGAGGAGTCAGCGAACCCACGTGACTGGCAGTGGGCGGCCATCGTGTCGTGCGGGTTGGGGATGGGGAGCAAAGAAGTGATGGTCGTCGCGCCGCTGATCGTGTTGTTGTACGACCGCGTGTTTCTCGCGTCGTCATTTCGGGACCTGTGGCGACGGCGCGGAGTCTTGTACGTTGGGCTGGCCGCGACCTGGCTGATTTTGGCGGGGTTGGTGGTGCTGACGACGCGGGAGATGACCGGGTTGGGGATGCAGGAGATTACGCCATGGGATTATCTCAGGACCGAGGCGGGAGTAGTGGTGCATTACCTGCGGCTGTGCTTTTGGCCCCGGCCGCTGGTGATCGATTATTTTGACTGGCCGATCTCGCGATCGTGGAATGACTGGCTGATTCCCGGCGTGGCAGTGATCGTCCTGCTCGGCGCGAGTCTTTGGGCGTTTCGACGGCGGCCATGGCTGGGATTTCTCGGTGGGTGGTTTTTCCTCATTTTGGCGCCGACATCGAGTGTCATGCCGAGCCTGGGCGAAGTGGCGGCGGATCGACGGATGTATCTGCCGCTGGCGGCGGTGGCGACTCTGGTCGTTGGCGGCGGGTGGCGGGCGCTGGAAGGTTTGTTTGGTGATCGTCGCACGGCACGACGGTGGGGGGCGGTGACTGTCGCCGCGGTCGTGTTGATTTTCGGCTGGTTGACGATCCGCCGGAACGAAGTTTACCGAAGCGACGTGGCGATCTGGTCGGATGTGGTTGCGCATCGCCCGCACAACACACGCGCCCTGAGCAATTTGGGGACGGTGTTGGTGGCGCACGGACGAGTGGACGAGGCGCTGGCGCTGTATCGTCAGGCGCTGCAACTCGACCCCGGCAATTCCGATGCGCAGTTCAATCTCGGTCTGACACTGGCGGGACGCAACGAATTGGATGAGGCGCTGGTTCATTTGAATGAAGCGGTGCGACTGGTGCCGCACAGCGCCCTGGCGCAGTGCGATCTCGGCGTCGTGCTCACCCAAAAAGGCGATCTGGTGGGCGCGGCGCGGCATCTGGCCGAATCGCTCCGGTTCGATCCACGAAATTCCGTGGCGCACAATGCCATGGGCATCGTTCTGGCGCGCCAGGGCAACGTTGCGGAAGCGGAGAAAGAATTTGCCAGGGCGGTGCGGTGGCAGTCGGACAACGCGGAGGCGCACGCGAACCTGGGGTTTGCGCTGGCGCAATTGGGCCGGATGGAGGAAGCGGTGCGTCAGTGGGAAACGGCGGTTCGGCTCGATCCGAAGCAGGAGAATGCGCGGCGGGCGCTGGAGCGGGTTCGCAGCGTCGGGCCGTGACGAAGCGGGTCGGAACGAGCCGCCCGTTTAGGCTGGCGGCGGGAGATGGAGGGACGGGAGCGGGGCTGGTCCCTGGAGACTACGGTTTTGGGGTGTCGTCCTTATTTGAATCGGGGCGATCGGTAAACAGGCTATAGAGGATGTATGCGATCATTGCCCATATGGGGAAGGCTATTAGCCAGAGCTTCGTCGCGAAAAACGTGAGCATAGTACCTACCTTTCTTTCAATTCGGGCACAATCGACACCGGCACGGCGTTGTGCGTAGGGTGCAGTGAATCTTCACGGGATTATAGTATCCGAAGTACAGCCGGATTGCAGCCATAAAATTTTCTAGGTTCTTGCTGGAGCGGGAGACGAGTTGGGGCAGGCCGCGGAGTCGGGGCAGAGACAGCGGTGGTTGTGGCATGAGGGGTATGGCATTTTGGATTTGACTCGCTATCGAATTGCGATATACTTTCTGCCGATGAAGAAGGAGTGTGGACAGGCAGGGTTCTCTACCGCGAATGGACGCGAATGGACGCGAATGGACGCGAATGCACACGAGGAGGGTAGATCCGCAAAAAGTGCAAATTTGCCAAACGAAGCCAATTTTTCCGACTGTGTAGACTTTGGCAACAGATTGTATCACAAGCTGTTAGATGGCAGAGTGCGCCATATTGTCACTTGGCTTCGTTTTGGGCGGTTTGCATGCGCCCGGTGGCAGGAATGGGGGTGTTTTGAGGCGATGAACGACGGTGTAAGCGGACCATTGTGCTGGCGGCAACTCAACGGTGGTGGGACGCGACTGGAAATGTGTTGGGAAGAGGTTAGTGGCAGGACAGTTGCTGCGATGAGGCGTGGGGGACAAGGAATTCGCCTGGTCTGGGCGGGTTTGTCAAGCGGGACGCTCGACCTACAAGAATGAAACAGACGTGGAGAGAACGACGATTGGTGGCGGGCGGCGTGATCGTGCTGATCACGCTGCTGGCGTATCTGCCGGCGCTGCACGGGGGGTTTGTCTGGGATGACGACGCGCACATCACCGGCAGCCAGGCGTTGAGGACGGTGCACGGGCTGGCGGCGATCTGGGGCAAGCCCGGCGCGGTGATGCAATACTATCCGCTGGTGCACACGAGTTTCTGGCTGGAATACCATCTCTGGCAGTCGAATCCATTCGGGTACCATCTGGTGAACGTGCTGCTGCAGGCGGTCAATGCGGTTCTGTTGTGGCTGGTGTTGGAGCGACTGGAAATTGGCGGCGCGTGGCTGGCGGCGGCAGTGTTTGCGATTCACCCGGTGCACGTCGAGAGCGTGGCGTGGATTTCGGAGCGCAAGAATGTTCTGTGCGGCGCATTCTATCTGTCGTCATTGCTGGCGTACCTGCGGTTTCGTCCGCCGCAGGTCGTCCAACCGGTGGAGAACAGACTCGGGAGATGGTACTGGCTGGCGTTGGCGTTGTTTGTGGGCGCGATGTTGAGCAAGACGGTCGCGTGCACGTTGCCGGTGACGATCCTGCTGGTGACGTGGTGGAAACGCGGATCGATCGGGCGGCGCGACATCGGGTTTTTGGCGCCGTTTGTTGGCGTCGGGGCGGCGTTGGGATTGATAACCGTTTGGGTTGAGACCTACCACACGGGCGCGCGGGGAGCGGGTTGGTCGTTTACGTTGCTGGACCGCGTGCTGATCGCCGGGCGGGCGCTATGGTTTTACGCGACGAAACTGGTCTGGCCCGAGAACCTGACGTTCGTCTATCCACGGTGGACCATTGCCGCGGGCGATTGGTGGGAGTGGCTGTTTCCAGTGGGAGCCGCTCTTGTGGTGCTGGCGCTGTGGACGATGCAGACGCGAATTGGGCGAGGACCGATCGTGGCCGTGGCGTTCTTCATCATCACGTTGGGGCCGGCGCTGGGCTTTTTCAATGTCTATCCGATGCGGTACACATTTGTGGCGGATCACTTTCAGTATCTGGCGAGCATCGGGTTGATTGTTGCGGTGGTGGCAACCGGCGCAAGCGTGATTCGCGAGCGGGCATTGAGGATGATTGTGTCCATCGCGGTGTTGGTTTCGCTGTCAGCATTGACGTGGCGGCAGGGGCACGTGTACCAGAGCGCGGAGACGCTGTGGCGGGACACGCTGGCCAAGAATCCGGATTGCTGGATGGCCCACAATAATCTCGGCATCCTGTTGGCCCATAGGGACGACCTTGCGGGAGCGCGTGCCGAATACCGGGAAGCGTTGCGGATCAATCCGGGCTCCTACGAATCGTACGCCAATCTCGGCAACCTTCTCATGCAGGAGTCGCAAGCGGCCAATGCTGTGGCCGAATACTGGAAAGCGCTGCGGATTGAACCCGGATACGTCCGCGGGCGGTACGATCTGGCGGTGGCGCTGGGACGGTTGGGTCGGGCCGATGAGGCCGTTGCCCAATATCGGATCGTGGTGGAGATGAAACCCGACGAAGTCGATGCGCACTACAATCTGGGCGTGGCACTGGCGAAACAGGGACGACTCGACGAAGCGTGCCGGCAGTTTGCGGAGGTTGTGCGGTACCAGCCGGAGTCGGTGAACGCCGAGTACAACTGGGGATTTGCGCTCGCCAAGCAGGGTGATTTCGCCGGCGCGATTCCACATTACCAGGCGGCGTTGCAGATGGACCCCGAGTACGCGGCGGCGCATTACGGGCTGGGAATGGCGTTGCTGGGGAATGGGCAGCGCGCGGCTGGTGTCCGCGAATTGCAGCGCACGTTGCAACTGGAGCCGGGCTCGTCAGAGGCGCAGCACGCGCTGGACGCGGCGAACAGGCGGGCGTAAATCACGCGTCGGAGCGGCGGGCGCGGAAGAAACTTTGCAACAGGTCGCGGGCTTCGGCTTCCTTCACGCCGGAGTGGACTTCGAGGACGTGATTCATCCCCGTGGCCGAGGTGATGGGGAAGACCGAGCCGGCGCCGCCGGCCCGCTCGTCGCGCACGCCGAACACCAGGCGCGTCACCCGTGAGAGCATGATGGCGCCCGCGCACATGGGGCAGGGTTCTTTGGTGACGAAGAGCGCGCACCGTTCGAGCCGCCAATCGCCGAGAGCATTAGCGGCCTGCGTGATGGCGAGAATCTCGGCGTGGGCGGTGGCGTCCTTGAGGAGTTCGACCTGATTGTAGGCGCGGGCGATGATCCGCGCGTCGCGAACGACGACGGCGCCAACGGGCACTTCGTCGGCTTCGTAGGCCATGCGGGCCAGCCGCAGCGCCTCGCCCATGAAATAGTCGTCACTGGTCAGATCGATGGGCTTGGGAGTTCCCTCGGGTTGAGGCGGCTGAGTCACAGCGAGAGGCTAACGAGTCCGATGGTTGGGGGCAAGCGATTTGGTTGTGGTGCGACGGTCGTCACGGCGTGACGAAGTGGCTTCGGCCACGCAGGCGGTCGTCACGACGTGAAAAGACCCGAAGGGGCGAGACGGTCGTTTTACGATTCGATCAGGGGTGATGGGGCAACGCTTGTGTGGGCTTTGAGGTTGCCGGCGCGTTTTTTCGGTTCTCGGACCATGGGTTGCATGAACGATTGCATGAGTCCCGAGAGAGCTTCGCGGGTGACCACGAGCCCGCCGAACGGTTGCCACTGGTCCTCGATGAGTTTGTTGACTTCGGTAACCAGGGTGTCAGGGTTGGAAGCGATGACGATCCTGTATTCGACGATTCGCGATGCTCGCATTCTCATCGGCCGGTCCTTCCCTGACTCGGCTTTGGCCAAAGACGGTTGGCGCGTGCCGGCAGTCGGTTAAGAACTTGTTGCTGAGTCACGGGATGCTCTTAGCATAATCAGGGATGAGTCGACAAGCGCCAAGCGGGCCGGGGCGGAACACGCTGACGGGAGCGCCGCGGCTGAACTGGAGGCACCGGCGGGGTGGGGGATGAGCCGACCCGGGGCCGGGAATATCCGGGCTAGACTTGTGAAAGTCCGTTGTTACGATTTGGCCATGTCGAGTACAGGATTGGGTCATGGGTAACGAACCGTTAATTGCCGATATTTCGGCGGCACGAAATCGACTGCGCATAACGGGCGCGGATCGCGTGGAATTCCTGCACGGGCAGTGCACGAACGACATCAAGCGTCTGACGGTGGGAGACAACTGTTACGCCGCATTTCTAGACGCAAGAGGGAAGATGCGCGGGGAAGGGCACGTCATCTGCCAATCGGACGCGTTTCTGCTGGAGACAAGCCCCGGGATGGCGCAGTCGCTGGAGAAGTTTATCATCACGGAAGACGTGATGATTGAGGACATGAGCACGGCACTCGGAGAGTGGCTGGTGATTGGGGACATCACCACGGGCGTGCCGGCCGATGCCGTGACATTTCGGCATCCGCTTGGTTGGGGGGGCATCAGCGCCGTCGGGATGAAGCCAACCATCGACGCGGGAGCCCTGGAAATGTTGCGGATTGAGGCGGCGGTGCCCCGTTGGGAAGTCGATATGGATGAGCACACGATCCCCAACGAAGCCGGTTTGGAGAGACGGGCGATCAGTTACGACAAGGGATGTTACATCGGCCAGGAAACCATCGCGCGAATCAAGACGTACGGTCACGTGAACCGCCGGCTTGTCCAGATGGCGTTGGCCGGACCGGGTGTGCCGACGCGAGGCGACAAGATTTTTGCGGACGGGCGCGAAGCGGGGCGGGTGACGAGCGCGGTGTTTTCCTCGCGACTTGGCAAACCGCTGGCGCTCGGGTATGTTCGGCGCGAGTTGGCGGCGACTGGCGCCGCGCTCACGTGGAACAATGAAACAGCGGAGGTATTGAGAGTATGCGGCGAATGATGTGGATGGTCGGTGTGGTGGCGGCAGTCGGACTTTTTTTGAAAGGACACAACGTCATGGCAGCGGATACAGATCAGGTCGCAGTGGTGGAGACGAAGCTTGGGAAGATCGTGATTGAGTTTTACGACAAGGATGCGCCGAAGACCGTGGCCAACTTCGTCAAGCTCGCCAAACAGGGCTTCTACAACGGCACGACGTTCCATCGGGTGATTCCCAATTTTATGATTCAGGGAGGAGATCCCAATAGCAAGAGCGAGGACCGCAGCACACACGGCACGGGTGGGCCAGGCTACACAGTGGAAGCAGAGATCAAGCGTGATCACGCGCGCGGCACCGTGGCCACGGCGCGGCTTGGCGACCAGGTCAACCCGGAGAAACGGTCGAGCGGCAGCCAGTTCTTCATTAACGTCAAGGACAACGGTTTCCTCAACGGGGGCTACACGGTGTTTGGGAACGTGATTGCGGGGATGGATGTTGCGGACAAGATCGCGAATGTTCCGCGAGACGAACGCGACAATCCGAATGACCGTGTGGAGATGAAAGTGACCATCACCACACGGGCGGAGGCGCTGAAGAAATAGCTAATTGTCGGGCATGATGATTCAGGAGATTGCAGCGGCGCTGGAGAAATTGGGGTGTCCGCTGGGGAAATGCGCGGCGATGGCGGCACAGCTTGACCGTCGGGCGCGGATGGATGCGGCGAGAAAGGGAGTGTCGTATGAGTCTGCGCTGCAAAACCTTCTGGGGCTGATGGCTCAAGGCTGGGCGAATTCTCCGGACCGTCAAGGGAAGTGAACCATGGGGCGATGTTCCATTGCTCGGACTGCGGCACTGATTGTTTTATGCAACGCGCCGGTGTGGGCGCGTGAAGTGCCGATTGTGATACTGCACACCTGTGACCTGCACGGGAATATCCTGCCGACGGAGAGCTACGAAGGCCAAACCAACGTGGGCGGCATCGCGCGTTGCGCCACGGTGATTCGGCAAATCCGCGAGCACGAGAAGAACGTCTTGCTGGTTGACGCCGGCGACACGATGCAGGGCACGCCGGTCAGCTTCCTCACTGGGGGCCAGGTGATGGTGCAATGTCTCAACCAATTGCATTACGATTCGTGGACGTGGGGCAATCACGAGTTCGATTGGGGATTGGACAAACTGGCTGCCGCCGCCGAGCGCGCCGAGATGCCGATCGTCGTCGCCAATATGCGCGAGGCTGCAGACGGTGGCAACCCAGTGTCCCAGCGAATCGTATCGCGTTTGAAGCCTTACATCGTGCGGGAGATCGACGGTGTCAAGGTGGGCATCATCGGCCTGGAGACTCCCGGCGTCCCGAGTTGGAGCCGTCCGCGGCTCATTCCGGGGCTGGAATTTTTCGATTCAGTAGACACGCTTCGCCGGATCGTTCCCGAGGCGCGGGCGGCCGGCGCGCAAGTCCTCGTGCTGGTGTGTCATCAGGGGTACCGGGAAGCGGGAGACGACCACGCCAACCAGATCAAGGCGATTGCTCGTGAGTTTCCGGAACTGGACGTGATTATCGGCGCGCATACCCATCGCAACTTTCCCGAATTCAAAGTGAGCAACGTGTTGTACTGTCAGGCCGACTACTACGGCATCTATTTGGGCCGTGTGGATCTGGTATTTGACACCGACAAGGGGCGGGTTATCCGTCGGCGATCCAACACATTGCTGATGGACGAGCACATTCCGTTTGATCCAGCGATCCTGAAGCTCACGGGTGGGGAGATCGATCGCGCGGAAAAGGCGTCCGGCACCGTCATTGGTGAGGCGACCGATGACTTTTGGGTGCGAGCCCTTCCGCATAAAGAGACCCCAATTCACGACCTGATCTTCAACGCGATTGCCGACGCATTACACGAGCGGGGCGTGAAAGTGGACGCGATTGTTCACGGGATTGTGGAGAATCACTATGGGTTGAAGAAAGGTGTGATTACCGTGGGCGATGTCTGGAAGGTTGTGCCGTACGAAAACACCATCGGAGTTGTCCAGTTGACGCCGGCGGAATTGCGTGAGGTCCTGGATGAAGATTGTGACACGTTCAACAATCCCGCCTTTCGGGGAATCTGGGGACTGAAATGGACGTTCGATCCTACTGCGAAAGCGGGCGAGCGTACCGTCAGGCTGCGTCGCGCGGATGGCTCGGCGTTGGATGAAACACAACGGTTGGCCGTGGCGTTTAATAGCTACGACCTGGCCAGCGGCGGACAACGATGGAAGCGGTTGCGCGAATTGGCGGACCAACCCACATCGAAACTTGCGGAATACGATTTTCAAACGCGGGAGGCGGTCATCCAGTATATTCACAAGCGTGGCACCATTACGCCGGTGCTGGGCGATTGGTGGGGAACCAAACACGCTGCGGAATCGAGCGGTGCGCCAAGCCCGGCCGGTCACTAAGGCGTGAGCGTAACGGCACTGGCCGATTCGGGAATGACGGCCAGTTTCCCATCGAGCAACTTCACCGGGCCAGTAATCGTCAGCGCGAGCCCGGGCATCAATTGGCCGATGTGTAAACCGGTCAACACTTTTTCGCCCAACACGACCTGGATTTCACCGGTTGCATCCTGAAAGCTCAACCGACGGTTCTTGTCGCCGTTGTCGCTGCCAGAGACGGTACCGGAAATGACCACGGCCCGGCCCACCCAATCGTCAACGACAGGTTAATGCTCGCAATCGGGGTGAGGGCTTCTTCGGCAAACAGGGTGGGGACGAGACCAGCCAAATTCGTCCAAGCGATGGCGACAAAAATGAGCAACCGCCAGCGGACATGCCGGTTCTGCGCAGAAGTGATTCTGTCGGGCGAGCGGCGGTAATCAAGCGTTGGTCTCAGCATTTCTTCGGTTTCTCCAGCAGGTGTGAAGGGAACCCCTTACGCCAGGCTGCAACGTGGTGAATTGTTTCAGTGGATCAGCGACGCCGCAAGAAAAAACTCGACGCATAGATCTCATCCGATGGCGTGGCATGTTAGCTGCTCGAAACAGCGCCGGATTCTGTTCGATGGCAACAAGGAACTGACGAGCGGGCTATGGCGAGTTTCACATACCAAGCGCGTGATGCCTCCGGGCGTCCCATCCATGGCGACATGGAAGCGGCAGACCCACAAGCTGCAGCTTCGGCGCTGATGGATCGTGGCCTGATGGTCATTTCCATGCGTGCAGGGGTGGCACACAAGGCCGGGCGTAAGCGTCGTCAGGGTAGGGTCAAGGCCCAGGATCTGGTCGTGTTCACCCGCCAGCTGGCGACGATGATTGACGCGGGATTGCCGCTGGTGCAGTCGTTGACCGCCCTCGAAGAGCAGACGGAGAGCCCCACGTTCAAGCCCGTGCTGCGCGAGACGACCGAGAAGGTGGAGCAAGGGCATGCGTTTTCCGAGGCGTTGGAGGTGCATCCCAAAGTCTTCAGCAAGTTGTACGTGAGCATGGTGGAAGCGGGAGAGACGGGCGGTTTACTGTCAGAGATCCTGGATCGACTGGCATGCTATTTGGAATCGAGCTCGCGCCTGAAGAAAAAAGTGAAATCGGCGATGACCTATCCGGTGATTGTCTGTTGCGTTGCGATGGGCATTGCGCTGTTTCTGATCGTTAAAGTGATCCCGATCTTCGGCAATATCTACAAGGATTTCGGGGCGCAATTGCCAATGCCGACGCAGATCCTCATCGATATCAGTGACATCATCCGGACATACTTTCTTCTCACGCTGGTCGTGCTGGCGGTTGCGGTGTTCGGTCTCGTCAAGTTCAAACGCTCCCGAAGGGGAACCGCCCTGTGGGACCGTACGAAGCTGCGGTTACCCGTGTTTGGAAAGCTCGTTCACAAGATTTGCATCTCCCGATTTTCGCGGACGTTTGCCGCGCTGTTGCGTAGCGGTGTACCCATTTTGGAAACCTTGCGCATTGTCGGTCAATCCTCGGGCAACACCGTCGTGGAGGCCGCGGTCACCAAGGCCGCCAGCAGCATTGAGCACGGCGACAATCTGGCGGCGGCTTTGGGACAGAATCCGATTTTTCCCCCGATGTTGGTAAGGATGATCTCTGCGGGTGAGCAAACCGGCAAAGTGGACGTCATGCTGGAGAAAATTTCGGATTTCTATGACGAAGAGATCGAAGCCACGTTGGCCGGGTTGACGTCGTTGATCGAACCCTTACTGATCGTATTTCTCGGGGTGGTGGTCGGCAGCATCGTCATTTGCATGTTCCTGCCGATCTTCAAACTGAACCAGATCGTGCAATTTTAGAGTGACGCCGCCCGGAGCAACAGGCGGGCGCGCGAAGCGGTGAACAGCTGCATGGGAAAGTGACTGGAGGAATTAGATGGCGAAGATAATTATAGTCGATGATGACCCGGCGATGGTGGCCGTGCTCTCGGAAGTGTTACGAGAGCATCGCCATGAGGTGATCCCGGCCGGTAGTCCAGAGCGCGCGTTGCAGTTGGTCAAGGAGGTGGCTCCGGATCTGGTATTGGCGGACGTCGAGATGCCGGAGGGTAAGCCGCTAGGGCTAAAGCTGTTACAACAGGTGAAGGAACATAATCGCTCGATTCCCGTAGTGATGATCACGGGACAGGGCACCAAGGAACGCGCGGTGCAGGCGCTACGTGCTGGAGCGCAGGATTTCATCGAAAAGCCCTTTCAAATTGACGAATTGGTCAAGCGCGTCGACAACGCACTCGTTCAGCAGAAAGCGGTGCATGCTCTCGAGGAGAACGTCGAACTTCGCCGACAACTCCAGGAAAAATTCCGCTTCGATTCGATGATCGGTACCACGGCCTGCATGGAGTCGGTGTATCGCCTCATCGAGCGCGTGGCCAACACCGATTCCACCGTACTCATCCTCGGTGAAAGCGGCACCGGCAAGGAATTAGTTGCCCGCGCACTTCACTACAACAGCCGACGCGCGGCCATGCCGTTTGTCGCGGTCAATTGCAGTGCACTTCCCGAGCACTTGCTTGAGTCGGAACTGTTCGGCCATCGCAAGGGGGCCTTCACCGGAGCGGCGTTCGACAAGGTGGGCTTGTTCCAGCACGCCGATGGCGGCACGATTCTTCTTGATGAAATCGGGTCCATGGCGCCGAGTTTGCAGAGCAAGCTGTTGCGCTTTCTTCAGGACAAGGAATTGCGCCGGGTGGGAGACACCGACACAATCAAAGTCGATGTCCGTGTTCTGGCTTCGACCAACGAGCCGCTCCAGCAAAAGATGGTCGATAAGTTGTTTCGGGAAGACCTCTATTACCGCATCAGCGTCATCCCCGTCCAACTCCCGCCGTTGCGCGAGCGCGCCGAAGATACCCCATTGCTAGTGGCGCATTTCGTCCAATTGAACTGCCAACGACAGGGAGCGCCCCCGCCAAGTTTCAGCGATGAGGTGATGGGCGTGTTGAAGTGCTACCGCTGGCCCGGCAACGTGCGCGAATTGCAAAACGCCGTGGAACGCGCGACCGCGCTCTGTGATGGCGGCGTGGTATTGCTCAAGGATTTGCCCGAGCGCGTGCTCGAAGCTGTGGCCGCGGGCGGTACGGTACCGTCGCGAGCGGATACTCAACAGTCCAGCACTCAACCCTTGGCGGCCGCTCGCCCGATATGCGAACCGATTATCGATCCGTCACTGGCCGAAAAGGCAGCCGGTGCGGCCCAGTGGAGCCGCGGTTTTTCGCCCATGCAACTCAAGGAGTTTCTGCATCGGCAGGAAGTTGATTACATCGAACAGGTGATCCAGGCGGCTGGTGGCGACAAGGAGAAGGCTGCGGAAATGCTCGGGATCAGCATGGCGACGCTTTATCGCAAGCTCGCCGCCCCGAGCACGGAAGACCAAGTTGAGGCCGAGCCTGCCCCGATTCCTGCATCGGGGAAAGTTCACCCCGACGATGTCGGGGTTCAGCCACCGGTCTAGCCCGACATTCCTGCCCCGATTCACACATGGGGGCGATGTCCGGGTTTCGGAAGAGGCTAATACCTGTGGCGGTGCCCGGTTCGGAGTTCGCCCGCTACGAACAGGCTTGTCCAGGTGTCAGCACAAATGTGTACGGGCACGCGTTTTATGCCCGCGCATGTCTTGCAGAACTGCAAGAATTCTCAGGTGTGGCTGGGAAAACGCCGCCGACCTTCAAAAATGAGCGGGTGAGAAATGGCGGCTGCGCTCAAGGGGCTCACTGGCATCAATGCTGCTGAAAAACCTGGCGTGGAAACACAAAAATCCAAGAAAGGGGAGGTGAATCAAATGATCAACAAGATCCGCAATGACCGTTCGGCGTTCACCCTGGTTGAAATCATGATTGTGGTTGCCATCGTTGGGTTGCTCGCCGCACTCGCGGTCCCGGGCTTCGTCAAAGCCCGCAAACAGTCCCAGGGTCGCCGCATTCTCAATGACTGCCGTCAACAGGATGCCGCCATCGATCAATGGGCACTCGAGACAGGCCAGACGGACGGTAATGCCGTTAACACGACTGGCGCGGCCACGTACCTGAAGACGACGTGGAAGTCACAGGACCTACTCGGCAATGCGTTCGGTGGTAGCAGCCTCGTGGGGACAGGGCAAATCGCCGTATCCACCGCGACCAAGAGTTCGTTGGCCGGTGTTGGCATCGATTGGGGTCCGTACTAAAGTGGAACTTGGGCACGAGCGCCCCTGCGCTTGATGCTTGAACTTGCCAGAGGCAGGAGGGCAATTCCTCCTGCCTCTGTTTTTAGGAAGGGGGGACTTGAAGACGGAGTGGAAGTGGATCCAATGCCGCAAGTGACGCTTTATCAGACGCGGGCTTTGACCTGCCAGAAATGATGCTCGCGGTCAGATCAATCAGGTTGCTCGCGCCGATCATCGTTCCCTGTTTCATCAATAACCGCAAATTGTCACAAGCACGGCGCATTGGAAACGACGCCCAAGTAATCAATGCGGTAATCAACGGCTGGACCGGGAGGTCGCCACGGGGACGGAATCCGCCCTATCCGCTGTGAGGATCGACTGGGGACAGTCAGGGCGTGGTTTTTGCCTGCCAACCGGTGAAAAGACGCCCGAAGTGATGGCACATCAGATGCTTAATAATGGCTGGAGTGTGGCAGAAGATCATGTTTTTTCGCGTCAATAAGAAACGTAGACCTGAAATAGCACTGGGGATTGACATCGGGGCGAGCCAGATCAAGGCGGCCGTCGTTCGTCGCCAACGGGACACATTTGAACTTCTGGAATACGCGGCGCATCCACTGCCAGCCCCTCTGGCCAGGGCGTACCGCGGCCCGGAATTTGCCGCCGAACTCCAAAAAACTGTCGAAGACCTCAAGACTTCCGACCGGCATGCATACGTAACGATTAGCTGCAGTTCCGCGATGGTGTGCCAGGCCGAGTTTCCGCCGGTTCCCCTCGATGAGATCAAGAGTGCGTTGAAACTCAACAGCGCGGGGTATTTGCGGCGTGATTTCTCGTCGTACTACCTGGATGCGTTTGAACTGAAGAAGGGCTCCCAGGATTCCAAAGGCAAGGCGAAAGGCTCTGACAAGACAAAAGATGCCGCCAAGGCAAAGGACAAGGACGGCGCCAAAACGACCGTGCTGGTTGGGGGCGCGAACAAGGAAGAAGTGGACGCCTGCCGGGACGCGCTCACTGCTGCCAAGATCAAACCCCAGGTGATTGAACTGACCGCCGTATCCGTCATCAATGCCTTCCACATGAGCCATCCCGAGATTAAGGAGGAAGTTGTGGTACTCGTGGACATCGGCGCACGCATGACGAGCGTCAATTTCTTGCAGGGCGGTTTGCCGTTGATTACGCGCATCATGCATTTTGGAGGCACGCAATTGACCGAATACATCGGCCAGGTCCTCATGCTCAAACCCCAGGAAGCCGAAGACGAAAAGCGCAAGATGTCCCCGCCCGTGCAGGAATTGGTCAAAACCGCGATCTCACCGCTGGCCCGAGAGATTCGGTCCTCGATCGACTTTTTCGAGCGGCAGAACGATCTGCACGTTCAGCGGATTTACGCTTGTGGCGGCTCGGCTTGTTCCCCGCCGGTGTTGACGATCCTTGGAGAAGCGGTCGGTACGCCGGTGGAATGCTGGAATACGGTAGACAGCCTGGATGTCAGCCAGTTCAACGGAGGCACCCGACGAGTGCACGCCATCGGCCCATCGTTGGCCGCGGCCGTGGGAGTTGCGGTAGCCCGATTGTCATAACCAACGAGTGACATGATGACCGCGATCACCCTGAACCTGTTGGCCGAAGAACAACTGGCGCAAGAAGCCCGCGCTCGAGACCCGGTCAAACTGTTCATTGCCGTTGGTCTGGGAGTGCTGACGATGGCGGTGGCATTGGGCGGCGTGCTATCGGCCATCCTGATGCAAAGACGCTCCGACTTGGCGGGACTCCAGTCGAAGTGGGACAAGATGAACGACGGCGGCGCGCAAGAAACTGATTTTCAAAAGCTCAACAAGTACGCGGAAGAGATCGTCGCGGTCAACCGTTCGCGGATCTTGATCGCTCCGCAATTCGCCCTGGTGAAAGACCTTATTATTCCATCGGTTCAACTGACGCAAGTTGACTTCGCCCTGAGCGTGGACAGTCCCGGCTCGGACGACGCCGGGGAGGACGGTGGCGACGGCCATCACAAGGGACATCCCAAAAAGGTTCAGCGGCTCGTTTTGCGATTGGACGGGAAGGCGTTCGGCAGCGAACCAGAATTGGAAGTGGACCGGTTCTTGAAGGTGCTGCGCAACGACGCACGGTTCGGCCAGCTGATTGAGGACATCCAGTTGCGTTCGATCGGCCGCGTGGTGGAGACCGACAAGGCGAGCATCTCGAGAGATGCGGCCAGCTTTTCCGTCGAATGTTGGTACAAGGAGAAGACCACGAAGTGAAGATCGCTTTCTTGAAAAAGCTTCCGAAGGAAAAGCTGCAAAAGGTTGTGTTCGTCTGCATCGTGACCTTGGCGGCAGTCGTGGGCGTGGTGGAACTGTACGTTCTGAAGAACTGGAGCGCGCTCACCGACGTCAAGACGAGTATTACGAAGCTCAACGACCAAATCCTGGAGGCCGAGCGTCGTGCCCGCGGGGCGCAGTTGGATGTCGCCCATCGCACGGAAGTGAAGTCATTTGTTGAAGAACAGCAGGCGGCGATGGTCTCTGGCGACCCATTTGCCTGGGTGGTGCGTGAGATCAGCCTGCTGGCACAACAACATCCCGTGCGCATCAACGCCCTGCGTCCCGGTATCAAGGTGGAAGTTGGCGGAGAATCCAAGAGCCGGACCTACACGGTAGGCATCGATTTCTCCGGCACGTACGACCAGATTGGCACGTTCGTTCGAGATCTGGAGAACAGGTTTCCCACAGCCGAGATTCGATCTTTCTCCGTGGGCGGCAATGCCGATGATCGAGGCCAGCACGGAGCGGCGTTGACCATCACCCTGCGGGTGCAACCCCCCGAACCGACCAAGAAAGCGGAGGCCAAGAAGTCAGCATGAAGTCTCACGCTCATGCCGTTGCCTGGATCCACCGCGCCGCTTCGAACGATGGCGCGGTGATCGATACACACACGACCGTCCGCAAGCAACGCCGCGCGCTGCCGGTCCATGACGGGTCAGTGGATTGTCGCCCGTCATCGAGTGCGGGTCTGTCCGCGCCCTTGAGGGTGGTCGGAGTGCTGGCGTTTTGCCAGGCGATTTTTTTCCTGGTGCTCTTTCTCTTCCTCTGCGCGCGAGTCGGGGCGGCCACGGAAAGCAAGTCCGGACACAATCTAGAGTTGGTCCTTTCGACGTACACGACCCAAAACACACGCGATCCGTTTGGATCACAACTGGCTGGCTCCACGGACACGAATGGCACCGGGATGGTCACATCGGTTGGTGCTGACACCTTGAAATTGACGGGCATTTTGTACGACGCGGCCCACCCGTCTGCCCTGATCAATGACCAACTTGTCGAGGTAAACCGGCCGGTGAAGATGCAAACCGCGCAAGGGGAAGTGGAAATCAAGGCCCTGAAGATCACGCGCGAACTGGTGGTGCTGCAAGTCGGGGGACAAAAGATGGAATTACGGCTCGGTGGCAGCGAGCACAATTAGCTGGCCAGACACCCCAGACGTGGATGCTGGTCCCGAACGGGTTCGGGCTGGCCCAGATGCTGCTGTTCCGTAGGAGGATAACATGAAGACGCGACGATTGCTGACCATTTGCCTGTCGGGCGCCCTGTTCTGCCCGGTCGTTTATGCGGGAGGGCCGGCGCCATCGAACGACATCCAGGTGGTGACGGCAGCGGTGGCTGCCACGGCGGGGCCTGCCACGACGGCGGTCGCCGCTCCGGTCGTTGCGACTGCGACGACCATGCCCCAACCACCGGTCGATGAGCCCATCGAGATTGGTTACATCGAAGCGGACATCCAGAATGTGCTGCGCACGCTTGCGGCCAAGGCGGGTGTCAACCTGATTCTCGGTGACGAAGTGACCGGCAAGGTCACGGTCAATTTGAAGCGGATCTCGTACGAGCAGGCGATGCAATTGATCGCCGAATCGAAGGGCTACGCGTACGTCAAAGACAATAACGTGGTGAAGATCAAGTCGCGGGAATCTCTGGATGTGGAGCCGATCGAGTTGCGGGTGTACACGCTGGCATTTGCCAAGGCGGACGACGTGAAAAAGACTCTCGATCCTGTTTTGACCAAACAAGGCAAGATTGTAGTGGATGCGCGGAGCAACACGCTGGTGCTTTCCGATACGCCCTCCAGCCTGTCGAAGCTTGTCCCGCTGATCAAATCGCTCGACACGGAAACCCCGCAGGTATTGATCGAAGCGAAATTCATCGAGACGATAAAGAATCCGCAAAAGAACCTGGGAATCGATTGGACCGGTACGCTGCTCGGTCATCAATTGTCGGCGACGGGTTATCGCATCCCACCGGGCACCGCCACGCCGGCACCGGGGCAGGGCCCGACGTCATACGCCACCGATCCAATCAGCGGGGCGAACCTGACCGGCTTCAACATGATCGGGAATCTGAACAGCGGAGGCTGGAACGCTCCCTACGCCTTGTTGAACCCCGGCAACGCCGCAATCATCCTCAACTACCTCAACCAGGATACGGACTCTAAATTGCTTGCCAACCCGCGCGTGGTCGCGACGGACAATGTCAAGACCCGTATCTCCATTGCCGAACAATATCCGATTCCGAACTTCTCCTTCAGCGAACAGACGGCGTCGCTGCAAATATCCGGGTTCGAGTACAAAGACATCGGCATCATCCTGACCGTAACGCCCCGCGTCAATCGCAATGACTATGTGACGCTGGACGTACAGCCGGAGGCGAGCAGCTCCACGCAAAACGCGACGCTGCAGAGCGGTGGTGGCAACTCGGTGTCGATTCCCATCATCAACACGCGCACGGCGCAGACGACCGTCCTCATCAAGAGCGGCAACACCCTGGCCATCGGCGGCCTGATGCGCCAGGACGTCAGCGACAACTACACCAAAGTACCCCTGATGGGCGATGCACCATTGCTTGGCCCATTGTTTCGTAACAAGAGTCTGAGTAAGACGAAGACTGACCTCTTGATTTTTCTGACCCCAACGATCGTGCATCCGGACCAGCAGACAGGCTACGAAAAATACGCCAACGGCCTGCCGGACGAACAGGTGTATGCGAACGACAAGTGGATGCCAAAGGACAATGCCGAGCCGCGGAAGTTTTTCGGCTTGTTCGGCAATGGCGCAACCAAGACCAACAATCCTACGGGCACACAGAATTTCGGACCGAAATAAGCGACCCGTTTAAGATAATGGGTTCCCGAGAGGTGAGGGCGGGAGCCCGGGGTGGGGAGGGGCGTCCAACAAGGGACGCCCCTCGCACCGTTGCGAATGGTTCTCAGTTCCGCGTGGCTAGCTGGAAAAGGTATTGTTCGCGATCCCAGCAGAACCGCGGGACTTTTTCAGTATTTACTCGGAAGCCATTACAGGTACGTCGCTTGCTGTATGAAATGGCTGCGGTGTGCCGATGAGCACAGGAGAAATGATGACTGGGAAGCGATTCAAGGGGGATGCAGGGTTCACTCTCGTGGAGTCCATGCTTGCCATCGGGATTCTCGCCTTTTCACTCAGCGCGTGTGTGATCAGTTTTACCATGTCGATGCAAGCGGTCAAGACAGGGGCCAACCAAATGGCGGCGTTGCATTCCGCCCGTCTGGAGTTGGAGACCCTGCGCACGCTGAGTCTGACCAATTCCACATCCCTGAACGCGGGGACATACGTGTTTACCAACGGTTCCGTCACGGGCACGTACACGGTGACCAACCTGAATTCGTGCACCAAGAACGTGGCCGTGAGCGTCACTTACAGGAATTATATCAACCACAGCATTACGAACAATATTGCGACGAACATGTTGACGACGACGCTAACGTCGACGCTGCACCCATGAAAATCCGTGGCACAAGGGCATTTCGGTCATCGGGTGGTTTCACGCTCGTCGAGATGTGTATTTCGATGGGCATCCTCACCCTTCTTACCGTGGCTATGTTCAATGTGTTCTGGCAGGTCTGCAAAACCTATAACGAGACGAGCCTGATGAGTTTAAGCTCCGAACAGGCAAGCTTCGCGCTCGATCGGATGGTGATCGGCATGGGCACCAACAACGGGCTGCGGGAAGCACAAGCCAGCACCGTCACGGCGACGTCCACGACCACCAATTGGCAATTGTCCTACACCAACGGACTCTCGTTCACCTACTCAGCAAGCACAGGATCCATTGTCGACCAATCGGGCAACAGCGTGGTGAAAAATCTGGTCGCCTCGACGATGTCCTATTCGACGAACGGGGTTCAGATTTCCGTCTCTGTCACCCAGAGCTGCGGCGGGCTGACGGTGACCAACACCATGGCAACATTTGTGCAATTCAGGAATTAGCGATCAATAGAATCATCGGTGAAATCCTTCATAAGGAAGTTAGGGTATGAATAGAACCAAGCCAGTGCGCGAAGGGCCTCAAGGATCAGTCCTGATCGTGGTGTTGTGCCTGTTGTTTATCGTGGTCGGTCTGGTGATAACAATTCTGGATGTCGCCAGCGACCACCGGCAGATTGCCGCGCGACAACTGAAGCTGGATCAGGCCATGTACATTGCGGAAAGCGGCGTGGAAGTCGCCGCGCGGTTCATGGAGTCGAATCTCACCGTCATGGTCAATTCATCCACCGGCGCGACCAACGGCAGCGGGAGCGTCGGCTCGGGATCCTATTCGTACTATATTTACCGCACCAATACGAGTACGTACTGCATCATTTCCACGGGGACAGTCAGTGGTGTCTCCAATGGGAATGGGGTGAGCAACTCGGTGACGCGGGTCGTCAAGCTGCTGGACGTCTACCAGCCGACGTATGCGCAATTCGCGCTGTGGAGTCATCTGAACGAAGGTCTATACTTTGGTTCAGGTGAGACATACAACGGACATGTCCATGCCGATGATGAATTGTACTTTACCGGCAGCCCGGCGTTTTATGCGCCGCTGACATCCGACTACGGCACGTATTCCGGAAGCCTCTCCACCGTCTACTTGGCAGATGGCGTAACACTGAACTCGTATCAGGGAACGATGGCTGATGTGAACTTCAACTCCGGTTCCTCGTCGCTGAAGAGCGAGGCTAACCTGCAAGTCAGCGGGAACACGACGCTGACGTTCAATGGCGGTACGGTCACGGTCAAAAACACCTCGACGACCACCTCGTACACAATCCCTGCCAGTGGAGGGATGATTTATGTGGCCAACAATGGTACCTCCAGCGGCTCAAAATCCGGCACGATCTACCTCGAAGGAGGGAATGTGACCGGACCTCTGACGGTCGTCAGCGAGGCCAGCATGTACGTCGAGAACAACATCACCTATACACACAATCCGGTCACCACGCCTACCACCACCGATGCGCTGGGCCTGATTTCGCAGGACAACATTTGGGTGGACACGGGCGCGCCGAACAATCTGACGATTGACGCGGCGATGATTGCCAGCGGCACCTCCGGTGATGGCAGCGCTGGCAGCTTTGGCGCGCTTAATTACAGCACCAGATCCGCGGGCACCCTCACGATATACGGAGGGATTGTGCAGGAGCAACGTGGCGCCGTGTGTGAGTTCAATGCACAGGGACAAGTCCAAAACGGCTACGCCAAGAATTACAGCTACGACCCGCGGTTCCTGACGAAACCGCCACCGGACTACCCGGTAATTTCCAACAAGGTGAATTTCAGTCAATGGCAGGAGGGACATTAGGCGGACATGAGCGCAATTCCCTGGTCGATGGATGCCAGCTCGAAGCGCTGGCTGATTGTGTTGGGGGCGGCCGTTCTCGTCTCCATCATCATCCTGACACACTCCTTCATCAACGCCCTGTTTTCGTCGAAGGAGGAAACGGTCGCTGTGTCAGTGCGCTCTGAGGAAGCTGTCGCGAGGACTGAGCCGGATTGGAACAGCACCCAGGCAGGACACGTTCCTCAAACGATGACCACCAGACCAGATCCGTTCGCTGCCAAGTACGCCGCGGAGGCCAAAGCGGCCACCGCCCACGACCCGGTGGCACATCAGCAGGCCGTGCATCAGCAGGCGGAATACTTCCGCGCGCTCATTTCTCAGGGCAAACTTCCCGAATGCTACGGCAAGTTGACGAAGGAACAAGTTGATCAAATGGAAAAAAACGGCGTCATGATCAACTAGGGTGTGCGGTGAGGAGCTTCACGACACGTCCAGCCGCTTGGCGATGTGGAATTTTTCGATGCGCTTGCGCAACGTCGCCCGCGTGATCCCGAGTAGCTTCGCCGCCTGCACCTGATTTCCATTGGTCTCCGTCAGAGCCCGCGTGATCAGTTCGCGTTCCACCAGCGCCATGATCTTCAGGCTCGGGTCTTTCCTGGCCAGCGCATAGAGCGGA
>Ga0187875_10000643_pt1 | contig 28267 bp, 26 predicted proteins | sample June2016WEW_17_1_2_FD_132978 | JGI IMG/M metagenome (GOLD analysis project Ga0187875, IMG submission 132978) | Peatland microbial communities from SPRUCE experiment site at the Marcell Experimental Forest, Minnesota, USA - June2016WEW_17_10 | ecosystem: Environmental > Terrestrial > Soil >...
AAATGACGATGTGGTTGATGCCGACTTTGAAGATGTAAAATAATATAAGTAAAAGGATTGTTGTCAGTGCCCGGAATGGCGAAAGCTATTCCGGGCATTTTTATATAGACCGACGCTGAAAAATATTATAAAATAATCAATATAATTAAAAACTAAAGGCAACAAATCAGATAAACTAAAATATTCAAAACGTAAAAACTTCAGGAAGAAAAAGTATTAAGGAGGCGAAATGAATTTTTATAAAATTTTGGACAAAATATTCATTTTGGTATTGATCATTTTCATCATCTGCTGTTCAAAAATGGCTGTCGCTGATGAAAAGCCCATCCCCGTTTCACCTGTGGAAATAAAATCATTACCGGCAGCACAGCCGGAAACCGGACCTCCGACAATTATGACGCCGTCAAATAAGCCCAACCGCAATGCGATAGGATGCGTGCTGCCCTTATCCGGACAATATGCCGCCTGGGGACATAAAGCATCGGATGCGATTCTGTTGTCGGCAAAAATATTTAACAGGGAAAATAAAACTTCATTGGAAGTTATTGTAGAAGATTCCGGCGGGTTGCCGGAGAAAACAAAAGCGGCCATAGCACATTTGGCCAATGATAAAAATGTTATGGCAATTATCGCCGTTACTGAAACGGCAGAAGCTGCTGAGGCAGCCCGCGAAGCCCAGAATTGGAAAGTGCCTCTAATTTTAATAACGTCCAAAGAGGGAGTTACATCTGCAGGCGAATATGTCTTCCAACATTTCCTGATACCCACACAGCAAATCAGGGCTTTAGTACATTACACCTTTGATGATTTGAATTGCGCGATATTTTCGATTTTGTATCCGCAGGATAATTATGGAGAGGAAATGGTGAAAATTTTCAGCAGGGAAGTAATAAACATAGGCGGTAAAGTGGAAAAAGCTATTCCCTATAGCAGAGAGCAAACAGATTTCGCTGACGAAATAAGCAAACTAACCGGCCGTGTTGTCAGATCTTCATCAAAAACCAAGGCTGATAAAAATGATGATCAAGGACCGGCATCTGTTGACTTTGAAGCTTTGTTTATTCCTGATTCATATTTGCGGGTAAAAATGATTACTTCGCAACTTAATTTCTATGATGTGAAGGGTTTTCAACTTTTAGGCACAAGTTTATGGCACTCGCCGGAGTTGCTGAAGAATGGCGCTGAATATCTGGAGGATGCTGTTTTTACGGACAGTTTTTTTGTAAATGGTTTCTATCCGGAAACGATCAACTTTGTTGACACTTATTACGCAGCATACAGCCGGGAACCGGAAAACATTGAAGCGCTTTCTTTTGATACAGCCGGAATAATTTTTAGTATACTGGAAAACAAAAATGTTAAAACAAGGCAGGATCTTGTCGCAGGTTTAATAAAAATGGAAAATTACAATGGCGCGACCGGTAATATATATTTTGATTCAAACAGGGTTGCTCAAAAGACTGCTTTTATATTGAAAGTTAAAGATAAAAAGCTTGAACAGGTACGATGATGTTGATAAATTACCTGCTGCTGCTTTTTTTCTTTTTGATAAATAATATCTGATTGCTTATTAAACAATATTTAAATTAGAGGATGGAAAATTTAATGCGTTTTCTATTGACCAACGATGACGGAATTTATGCCAAAGGATTAGGCGCTCTCTATAAAGAACTTTCCAGGGAAGCTGATTGCCTGATTGTTGCACCGGAAATTGAACAAAGCGCTGTGGGACATGCGATCACAATTTCTCGTCCCCTGATGGTGCGTCGCGCCACTAAGAATTCGAACTTTTTAGGATATGCCGTTTTAGGCACACCTGCGGACTGCGTAAAAATAGGAATCACCGAGTTATCGGATAAGACGGTGGATCTGGTTGTCTCGGGAATCAACAGGGGAGGCAATGCCGGTATCAATGTTCTTTATTCGGGAACAGTATCTGCCGCGACAGAAGGAGCAATTCTGGGCGTCCCGTCAATGGCCATTTCTCTTGACACTCATCAAGAAGCTGATTTTACCTATGCTGCCAAATTCGCCCGCAAAATGACCCGGTTAATTTTACGCAATTCGAAACAACTCAAAGGAAGCGCAATTAATGTCAATATTCCCTGTATTCCTTGTGAAAAAATCAAAGGCGTTGTTGTTGTAAGGCAAGCCAAAAGCAACATTGTCGAAACTTTCGAGAAGCGCGTGGATCCAAGAGAAAATATTTATTACTGGTTTGCCGGTGAAGCTCAATGCGCTTGCGAGCAGAAAGATACTGACGTCGGCGCTCTGGCGGCGGGCTTTATCACAATCACACCAATTCAATATGATATGACCAGATACGATTTACTCGATACCCTTAAGGATGTTGTGAAATCAGATAAATTTTAATCATGTGGATAATTCAACCGGATAACGGGTAAAAATCATCAATAGTCATACAAAAAAATGTTCAGAAATGTACCTGTCCTTATTGGGCACCAGCGACCCGAGGATTAGTTAAATCCTGCCTTGTTATATAAACATCCCGGACTATTTGCCGGGCTATACCTTTCTCTGTATTTAAGTAAAGGGAGCGCGATATGGCTATCAGTGTTTTTGCGAGATAAAACGGGCTTCATCTTTGCAAGTGGAACCATAAGATGATTGAATTACCCGTTCAGGTTTTAAAAAGCGTTATGCTATACCGGCAGATAAGTTGCTTAACGGGTAAGCAGGACTGGAATCGGGCTTTTGCGAATAACATGTGAGGTTGTGCTGCCCAGGAATAATTCACGCAGACGGTTGTGGCCATAGGCTCCCATAACCATTAATTCCACAGCACCTTCCTGGATGAACTTTATGATTTCATCCTGTTCTTTGCCGGACATGATAATTACTTCACAATCAGCTATTGGTGCTTCCGGGGTGTTTTCATTCATCTCTTCTACCTGCGTGGATAAAGTATCAGCCTTTTTCGCATCTGATGTAATGATGAGAACTGTCAACGGCCAAGAGGTTTGTTTCGATAATTTTAAAGAAAGCTTAAAAGCTTCTAACGCGGAATCGCTGCCGTCGTAAGCAATCCCCATGCTTTCTATTTCCAGAAAATTCTCTGGAGTGATCAGCACCGGTTTGCCCGAATAACGTACAACAGCTTCGGCAACCAAACCAAGAAGCCCACTTTCCTTCAAGTGAAAGTGTTCTCCTTTTTTCGACATCAGAATTAAATCAGCGTCTTGAGCTTTTTCGACTATTTTTGAACTGATTCTACCGATTGTCTTTTTTACTTCGGCCTGTATACCATATTTCTGGCAACGTTCTCGAAATGCTTTTAAGATAGAATCCGCCTTTTCATTAAGAGATTTTTCGATGGCATCAAAGAAACCCTCGTAAGGCGGCATTCCGACTGAACCGGAAATATCAGTAAGCATGGGCCCCTGAATCAAATTCACATCAATAACGTAAAGGCCTGTTAAGGCAGCGGAAAGTTTTCTGGCGATATAAATTCCATATTCCAATGCCGTAAGGCTATTGTCGGAACCATCAGTAGGAATGAGAATTTTTTTTATCATGATGACTCTTCCGTAAAATCAAAGACGTGATTACTTTTGCTTTTTATCGAAGTGTTTTAAATCCTGGAGCAAATCAGCCACATCTTTTTCTTCCCAAACATCCGAAACGCCATTATCTTCACTGTCCGCGTTCTGCGGATTGGAGCTATCTTCATTAAAAACAAGGAATTTCCCCACAAAATTTCCATTTTTATAGGTAGCCTTTTCTTTTATCTTTCCGCTTTTGTAATACGCAAAATATTCGCCTTCTCTTTTGTCGTTTTTGAAATATCCTTTTTCTTTAATTTGGCCTGTTTTATAGTAACAAATATACTCGCCATCAAACTTGCCGTTTTTGAAATTTTCCTGTTGTTTTAATTGCCCGGTCTTATAATAAATTTGATATTTGCCGTCGAGCTTGCCATTTTTATAATTTTCCTGCTCTCTGATATGACCATTTTCATAATAAGAAATATATTCACCTTCCATCCGGCCATTAATAAAAGTCGCCTTTTCTCTAATATGTCCGTCATGGTAATAAACTACCGCCGAACCATTTTTTTTGCCGCGGACAAAATTAATGTGCGCCAGTATCTGACCGCTATGGTAGTAAGAAAAATATTCGCCTTCTGTTTTGCCTTCCAGAACATATTTTTTTTCTTTTACAGTTCCATCGGAGAAAAGCATTTTTTTTTCAACGGGAATCGAATTTATTGCGGCCATAAAAATAAAATCCCTTTTAAAGTTCTAATTTTATTAAAATAATTTAAAGTTTGAAGACGATCTTATAACTACTTTGTTTCGGAGACACCCTATAAAAAGGCCTGTTATTTTCAGGTTATCAAGTCATTGCTTTTTTTAAACAATCGTTTATGATAATGCAACTAAAAAGAATTTATTTATTAATAAATTTAGTTTAATTTTTTTCAGAATAAAGTTATTAGAGTCCAATTATTGGATATATTGCTTTCTAAAAAGCTTGCGGATTATGGTAAAGATTACAAATCATGATAACTCCTAATTTAGATACAACGAGAATAGCCATTATTGGTCCTGGCCGGTTAGGCACGTCTTTTGCGTATAAATTTGGCCGTGACAACAAACGAGTTGCTATTTACTACCATGATTCGGAAGTTTGTAAAGCGATAAATAGAGATCACTTAAATCCTCTACACTTAACCGAAGATTTATCTAAGCGTTTGGGTGGAATGCAAAACGTTCCCCGTTTGTCGTCCAACGTACAAGCTACAAACGACCTGGAACATATCGTCGAAAATAACGATTTTATTGTTCTGGCCATAACAATGAACCGCCTGCCGGAATTTCTCAATTATCTCAAACCAATGATTGATAAAAAGGCAGGAGATACCTGCCTTATTTCTCCGATAAAAGGCTTGATTTCCGATGAAATTTCTAAAGAATTGATAACACCTTCGCAACTCATCAACAATAATTTATACAATTTAAAGCACAAGTATCAGCTTGGATGCATAGGCGGACCGTTTTTTGATATGGATATTGCGCTGGGCAATCCTGTTTGTCTGACAGTGGCCGGTAAAAAACGCGTTGCCAATATTATCAGGGAAGATTTACTTAAATTTAACCGCAAGGAAATGAATTCATATTATAATTTTGACGTTGTCGGAGTGGAAGCTTGCGGCGCTTTAAAAAATATTGTGGCGAATATCAAGGGCATGGCAGATTCTCTGCAACTGGGCGACTCAATCCCCGGCACCATATTCGCCCGTTCCGGCGTGGAAATTCGGTCGCTGTCACGTCTTTTGGGAGGAAGTTTTCAGGCTTTTCACAGTCAAGCAGGCGTGGGCGATATGTATGTAACTGTTTCATCGCTGGCCAGCAAAAATTATCGTTATGGAAAATATTTTTATGAACTATATACCGGTAATCCCATCGAAACCAACTTGCGCGTTCTGGAAAAGATTGATGGAACTCCCGAAGGTCCCAACACGGTCAGAAACGTTCATAAATATCTGGAAAAGAAAAATATGTACAGCCCGCTATTTTCCTGCGCATATAGGATATTTAATGAAGCGGGCGAGAAAAACGCCATAAAAGATATGATAATTCACGCCTGTCAATATGATAAGAGAAATAAAGAATATATAGACCCTCTGTCCAGATTCATGTACCGCATTCTGCCTGATTACTGGTATCGTCGCGATAAAAGTATCTTCGACTAAAATATAATTAAAGCTTCTTTAAAAACGTCAATACCATAGCGTTTACCTCATCCGCTTCCTTCCCCCGCAATATACCGTGGTGATTGGCATAAACTCGTATAAGCTGCTTTTCCTTTGTGCCGAGTTTTTTAAATATTTCCTCTCCGCTCACTGGATCCACTACAGGGTCGCCTGAAGCATGTATGATAAGTGTCGGATCCGTCACTTTTCCCAGACGATTTTCAACAAACCTCATCAGCTTATCCAGTTCATAGCCGCCGCTCACGGGATTTCGGAGATAGTTTATCTGCGGATATTCCGGATCATTTTCGACGAATTCCATTTTCCATTTATCTATTTTGATTTTCGTGAGTAATTTATTCCACGCGACAATAACAGGCGCAAACCTGGAAGCAACGCTCATTAGTTTGAAAGGAGCGTTGATTGAAATAACTCCGGTAAACCTGCCGGGTTTGTTGGCAGCTTGTAACAGGGCAATTCCGCCGCCCATGGAAAAGCCGACAATGGAAAATGTTTTAACACTGTTTTTCATGATAATATAAGCCCTGCTTGCAGAATCGTACCATTTTCCCCAATTTTGGATTGCAAGATCCTCAGGAGCTGTGCCATGCCCCTGCAACCGGACGCCGTAAACATTATAACCATTCTTATATAGGTAATCCGCCAGCGGTCTCATCTCTTCCGGCGCCGCCATATATCCGTGAACAAGAATAATTCCCTTTCTGCTGAAAAAATGCTTCAAAAAGAAAGGTTCCCCGATATTTTTAGGTTTGCTCTCGTTTTCTATGTAATACTGCTTATAATCCTTATCGAAAAGCATCTTATCCAACTTGACAAAGAGATTTCTTATTTTCCATCTGATAACAAATCCCGGAAGGAACATCAGCCAATCCACTGTATTGGTGAGACCCCGGAGAGGCTCTATTTCGTTTTTGAGAACTTCAATGATATTATCTCTCCTGATAGTATGAAAATCGAACTTCCTGCTGAATCGTACTCTATTTTTAGTGATTATACCGTCCTTCAGGGTAATGAGGTTGCCGGATACGGCTTCCTTTATAAAATTTTCGTATTTTTCATGATAATCATCAGTAAGAAGATAAAACTGTTTTTTGTAAAGGGATGTGTGGCAGTTGGACATGCCGATTCCACGCAAATATTCAATGGCAAGAAAAACGCGGTTTTTGAAATTGCCTTCACTGATACAGTTCTTCCAGTATTTCGTCAGAATATAAGAAAACAAATGGTCATGATTAACAGTCGTCATGCCGTATATGGCATTCATATAATCAGCCATCATGTTGACGCATATTTTTCTGAAAGGAATGAATTTTTTAAAATTATCGCTATCCAAATAAGGATGATCATCAGCCAGCATCTTGTTTAGCGCTTTGTTGGGAGTGATATAATTTTTTACCGGTATTGGCTTACCGAAGTTAATATCAATATCCACCTTGCCCAATATCATGTTACCCTCAACTTCTAACTCCTCCTGAAAACGCGGTGAAATATTATTGATTAATCTGGCGGCAAGTTTGCTGAGTTCGTTCTCCCGCGCGCGGACAGGATAATAGGTGATATTTACCGGAATAATATAAGTTTCCTTATTTATAATATTTTCTACATCCGTAAGATCAAAACCGAAATGCGCCGCCATCCGGGCAGTGGATGAATTATCGCCCCGCAAGTGGAATGTTCTCAATTTTGTACGTATGAACTGGGTCAGCAAAGCGATCTGCGCCGCCCCCGAATGAGGGGGCCTTCGGATACCTGAATTATAAACAATATACTTGCCTTTCTCGATAATCTTTTTATCCTTTATTATCTGGCCTTCCGGAAAAATAATAACAGGATGACTGTCTGTAAGAAGCGCGTTGATAAAGATTTTGTCTCTGTTCGGATCGGCGGTGGAAATAGCGCCCACATTATCCATGAATTCTCCCATTCTGCCGCTGAAAAAAGATTTATCTGCCAGAGAAACGGGATATTTTTTTATGCTCTTTTTGATGATATACGGCATTAAAATTGTTTCTATGCGCGTAAAGTGATTAATGACATACAAAACAGGATGATCAGGCACATTTTCAAGCCCATGCAGACGTAAGTCCATTCCCGACGCCTTAATTAAGGTATCAAGCGCTGCTTCAATAATATTAATCAAATCGTTTGATATCTTCATTGTATTCCGTCTTCTTTTTTTATTCTTAGTTTTACATTAGCCGCCACTCTTTTTAATATGTCCGGATTATTGGTAAAAATCCCGCTGACTCCCATTTTTAAAAATCGCTTCATATTTCTTGCGTCATTGACAGTGTAAATATTTACGGGAATATTATTTAATTTAATATTTGCAAGCCACTTTTTGTTAAAATCCTTGCTGGAACAGTTAAAGGCGTCAGCTCCCGCTAACTCCATTATATCCGAAGGCAATTTAGAATCATAAATTTTTAGTTCAAACAACACGGCGACAGTCACGGTATTGTCTATCTGCTTTAGATGCATAAGGGCGCGCGGGTCAAAACTGGAAAACACGACATGTTCCCGCATGCCGCTTTGTTCGACAATCTTCAAACATTTTTCTTCAATGCCTCCGAAAAACATTTTACTAACCGCTTCCGTTTTGATTTCAATATTCACCGCAATTTTATTTTTGCAGATGCTCAAAACTTCAGCCAGAGTTGGTATTCTTGTGTTTGTAAAATTCTTATTGAACCAGCTTCCGGCATCCATTTTTTTTAATGAAGCAAGAGTATGATCGGCAATTCTTCCACGGCTGTCAGTGCAGCGTGAAATTTTTTCGTCATGAAAGACAACAACTTCTTTATCCGAGGTAAGTTGCACGTCAAGCTCGATCATATCTGCGCCCATGGCAATAGCCCCCTCAAACGAAGGAAGAGTGTTTTCGGGATAATAGGCCGATGCTCCGCGATGAGCGATGATTGTAAAATCATCGCCTACGCCGGGGTTATACTTGAATAAATGATATGGCTTGCCCATATTTCTGTCATTACCTTATTGTTAATATTTTTATATTTTTAACACATTTAATTTTATAGTTCTTCAATTATTTTATTATTTACAAATTTGACCGAAAGAGTTAATAATTTTATAAATATAAACCTATGTCTTTTTATATAATACGGATTGGTCAGGGGGTAACATGAAAATATTAGGCATTATGGGAAGTCCACGGATTGGCGGCAACAGCGATATTCTCCTTGACGATGCTCTTGCCGGCGCCGAAAAAACGGGCGCGAAAGTGGAAAAAATTATCCTGAACAAGATGAAAATATTCGATTGCCAAGATTGCAGGAAATGCAACGAAACCGGTCTTTGCGTCATTAAAGACGACATGCCTGAAATCCTCAAAAAGATACTGGATGCGGACGCTATAATCCACAGCGTGCCGGTTTACTTCTGGTCTATGACCGCGCAAATGAAAGCTTACCTGGACCGGTGGTGCGCTCTGTTTGACGCCAACTGGAATTGGCAGAAAGCTTACTATCCAAATATGAAAGGCAAACGCATCGGTCTCATCACTGTTTGCGGAGATCCGAATGTACACACGGCTGACCCTATTGTGCACAGCTTTAAATTAACAGTGGAAATGACAAAAATGCACTGGCTTGGAGCCGTAATGGCATCCGCGGGTGACAAAGGAGACATCATCAAAGACGAAAAAGCTAGAAAACAGGCCTCTGAACTGGGAAGGAAAGCAGCAACACCCTGATTCTTCCTCTCAAGCATCAAATCAAGTCTCTTCTTAATTATTGCCTGCATCCATTACTATTGGATCGTTAGCAATTATTAGAAGTGCGTCTTAACATTTTACTTAACGCTTTCGTTTCTGCATATAGGAGCAATAGAAACAGCCCTGCCCATTATTTCTGCTTGAGATAGCAGCCTTCCATTCGTGACCTTTCGAACATAGCCACCATACTTGATTGTGAGAATTTGCTGTTATATCTCTCGGTGTCAGGCTTCCATTCTTTGAGGGATGCCATTGCTTTGCCAGCGTGGGATTCACTGTTTGCAGACTGTCTTCATCTTTAACTTTTTTGTCAGGTTTTGCGGGTACTTGCGGTGTCGGGCTTTCAAACTGCTCAGGAAGCGATTCTGTTGCCCCTGTTGGAATTTCTGTTTGCTGGCTATTTTCATCTTTGACTTTTTTGTCAGAACAATAGGGACAACCACTCCCCTGGTTTCTTTCACTAACTGTCGCCAACCATGCATGACCCTTTGAGCACAGCCACCATACTTTTCTATTGGAGCCTACTGATACATCACCTGGAGTCAGGCTCCCGTTTTTTGTAGGATGCCATTCCCTTGCTAAGACGGGATTGCAAAACAAAAGACTATATTTTGTGGTGGGTCTGCCTGGCATAATAGCACTCTAATTTTCAAGATTCCTTTCATATTCAGAGTATCACGATTTACATTTGCAATCTACTGAAACAATGGAATCATTCAGTTCAACACTTTTCTTCAGGGCTGTTCAAAAATGCTCAGATGCAAGGCCCCCGAGGCACACAGGAGTGAGGCGTATTTTACATGCGCCGTAGCGACGAATAACGTGGGAAACGCCGCAGATGGGCGTTTTGTAAAGCCTTCGGCTTTTTCCGGCAAGGAATGTATCCAATCATAATTGCGCCTCCCTGCGGCAATGCGCCCCCCGGTCAACAACCCTGCCTATCAATGGGCTTCGTCCCAATTCTTCCCTGCCGCAATCTCCACTTTCAACGGCACTTTGAGTTTTATGACCTCTTCCATTTCCTTTTTGACAAGTTGCTTGACTGCTTCTTTTTCTTTTGCAGGCGCTTCGACGACCAGTTCATCATGCACCTGCATGATCAGCCTAGCGGAAAGATTCTTTTTCTTAAGCAGGTGATCTATGTTTACCATCGCCACTTTAATCAAATCGGCGGCAGTGCCCTGAATAGGAGTATTGATCGCCATGCGTTCGGCGAACTGACGCACGGAAGGAATTTTGCTTTTCAATTCCGGCAGATAGCGCCGGCGATTTAGCAGTGTGCAGACAAAACCATCGCGGTGCGCAGCTTCAAGGATTCCATCAAGATAAATGCGCACTTTTTTATAGCGCTTAAAATATCCATCAATGTATTCCTGTGCCATTTTCATGGAAACGCCAAGTTCCTTTGCCAGACCGAAAGCGCTCATTCCATAGAGAATACCGAAGTTGATGACTTTGGCCTGACGTCGCATATCGGAATTAACCATCTGGGGAAAAACTCCGAAAACATCCGATGCCGTGCGGCTGTGAATATCTTCATTGGAGGAAAAAGCCTCAAGCAGCGTTTCATCTCCCGAAAGATGCGCCAGCACCCGAAGCTCTATTTGCGAATAGTCCGCGGAGATTAAAAGCCAGTCCGGGGCGGCTATAAAGGCCTGACGGATTCTTTTGCCTTCCAATGTACGAATTGGAATATTCTGTAAATTGGGGTTACTACTGGACAGCCGACCTGTAGCTGTTACTGTCTGGTTATAAGATGTGTGAATCCTACCGGTTCGTGGATTAATCAATGCAGGCAGCGCGTCCACATAAGTTGACTTGAGTTTGGACAAAGAGCGGTAAGCCAGAATCTCAGCGGGTAATTCATGGCTGCGGGCAAGTTCAGTTAAAACATCGACATCGGTTGAATATCCCTCTTTTGTTTTCTTTCCGGCAGGCAGTTTGAGTTTTTCAAAAAGTATCGTCTGCAATTGCTTGGGCGAATTGATATTAAATTTTTCACCGGCCAGACGAAATATTTTTCCTTCCGAGAGAGACAGCAATTGTCCCAATTCCGTTGACATATGCTTTAAAAGTGAAGTGTCCACCCGTACGCCTTTCTTTTCCATATCGGCAAGAACATACAAAAGCGGCATCTCCACCTTACGGTAAAGATCAATGGCATCTATTTTCGTTAACTGCTCTTCAATAACCGGAGCAAGAGCAAATATCGCGTCGGCGCGCTGTCCCTCGCAGCCAGCCATCTTATCAACCGGCACTAAAGCCATTGGATAAGTCTTGCCTTTTCCGCCCGCCACATCGTTTAGCGTAGGAAGCTGCTGGTGTAAATATTCCCAGGATAATTCGGCAAGTTCATAAGAATTTTTGGCAGGATTGAGCAAATAGGCTGCTAACTGCAAATCTTCGCCGGACTGCACTTCAAGGTTCTCCATATGAACAAGCGCTGTTTTCAGATCATAAACATATTTTCTTATTTCGGCATTTTTCAAAACAGGGGCAAGTGCGGCAAGTGCTTCTTTCACCGGTAACTGCTCTTGAGCGTTTGTATGTCCCAGCGGCAGATAAAACAAGTCGTCGTCAGCGCTCAAAGCCATCCCGATTAATTCCTGCGGGGGATTTTTCTCCCAGACAATTTCACAGGCAATCTTCGCACTGCCATGCAGCTTTGCGGCTAGTCCGGACAGGGCGGCGCTGTCTGCGACAACTTTACAGTCTTTAACAGGCCTGAGGGTGTCTGTCTTAATCTGCTGCAGGAGCGAAGAAAATTCAAATTCACTAAAAAGCCCGGCAAGGGATTCCTTATCCGGCTCTTTACGCGCGGCGTCCTGTAGATTAAAATCAATTTCAATATCTTTACGAATCAGCGCCAGTTGGCGGCTGAGCCTGGCCTGCTCAGCGTACTGCCGAAAACTTTCTCGCAACTTCACATTACGCAGATTCGCCGCGTTTTCAATTACCGCTTCCACAGTGCCATATTCTTCGATGAGTCTCTGCGCCGTTTTCGGGCCGATGCCCGGCACTCCCGGAATGTTATCGGAGGTATCACCCATCAGTCCCAGAATTTCCACAACCTTGTCCGGCCCCACTCCGAATTTTTCTTTCACGGCCGCCGCGTCATAGGTCTTATCTTTCATCGTATCGACCATCGTGACCTGCTCATCAATCATCTGCATTAAATCCTTATCGCCGGAAATAATAGCGGTGCGCAATCCTTTTTTACTCGCTTGAATAGCGAGCGTCCCGATCAGATCATCTGCTTCAATACCCTGTTTTTCCAGAATGCAAATGGAAAATCCGCGGACAACGTCTTTAATAAACGGAATCTGCGGGATCAGGTCATTGGGCATTGGTTTTCGTGTCGCTTTATAATCTTCAAATTCTCCATGGCGCGTTGTCGGCCCCCTGAGATCAAAAGTCACCACAATATAGTCCGGTTCCAGATCACGCAGTAACTTCATGAGCATGTTCGTAAAGCCGTAAATGGCGTTGGTGGGAAAACCTTTGGAGTTGGTTAAAAGAGGTATCGCGTAGAAGGCGCGATAAATATAATTACTGCCGTCAACAATAGCTAACAGTGGTGTTTTGTTTTTTTCTGTCATGAGTCATCACTTTTATGAGATTTGCAAATTTTATACGTCAAAAGAAGCGTTTATTTTAAAAGTGTTCATCGCTCTCATATCCAGGATATCCATCACGCCGGTTTTTTCTTTCAATTCTTTAAGAAATGCTTTCAGCTCTTTGGTTGACGCGGCGCTAACGGTAAACCAGATGTTGTATTCATTATCGCGCCGGTAATTATGCGTGACATTTTTATTGGCATTCACGATTGCAACGAAGCCATCTATTTTTTCTTCCGGCACGCGCACGGCGCAGAGAGTGCTGACACGGCCAAGCTTCGCGCCATCAAATACGGCACCGATACGGCGGATGATTCCTTCTTCTTTCATCTTCCTGATACGGCTGATCGTCTCATCCTCACTGATGCCGCAACGATTGCCGGCAATTAAAAACGGCTGCTCCTCCAGCGGGAATTCTCTTTGCAGAATATTTAATATTTTTTTATCAACATCATCCATAAAAATATCCTACTTCGTCATACCGGCGCAGGCCGGTATCCAGTTATATGATAGTATTATATAAATCATTCCAATCGGGATTATTTTCTTCAAGTAACCTGATCTTCCAAGCTCTTTTCCATTCTTTCACATTCTTTTCCCGTTCAATAGCCGAATTCATATTGTTATGCAATTCATACCAGACAAGATTATGAACACCATATCGTTTCGTAAAACCTTTCACTAAATTATTCTTATGTTCCCATATTCTTTTGACCAGATATGATGTAACACCTATGTAAAGAGTTCCGTTCCTCTCACTTGCCAGAATATATACAGCCGTTTGTTTTATCATTTGTGTCTCTGGTTCTCATCTTCCGCCGGAGATGTTTCTGGATACCGGCCTCCGCAGGTATGACTAAATAAATGAACTATTTATCACTAACGCTTTTAGGCTGATAAAGACATAGTGGCTCTTCAGCGAGATAATCTCCTGTCGCTTCATACGCGCGTGCCCGGCAACCTCCGCAAACCTTGATAAACTCGCAGCGTCCGCATTTGCCGCCGTACTTGCCGTAATTGCGCAAATTGCGAAACACTTTCGAATTTTCCCATATGTCTGCAAAAGTTTGTTTCTTCACATTGCCGCAATTCAGTTCCAGATAACCGCAGGGCTGCACTTGGCCGACATGGGAAATAAAACAAAATGTTATGCCGCCCAGACATCCTCTTGTCGATTCGTGGAAGTGACCTTGCACTTTTTTCTTCTGCTCCTCTGACTTGTCCCTATTCTGATGCATGATGCGGAAGTAATGAGGTGCGCAAGTGGCCTTGAGTTGAATTTCACAACTTAAGCTCTCCCGATGAAACCACATCAGAGTCTCTTCATAATCAGCTGCTGTTATTGCCTGACCGGCAAGCTCCTTTCCTCGGCCAGTAGGAACGAGCAGAAAGATGTGATGCGCCGCAGCCCCTATTTTTTCAGCTAATTCCAGAATATCTTTAATCTGTTTGAGGTTCACTGAGGTGATTGTAGTATTGATTTGAAATTCCATCCCTGCATCTTTGAGCGCTGCAATTCCAGCCATCGCTCCGGCAAACGCGCCTTTCTCCTGACGAAAAGCATCATGGCTTTGCGCATCCTTGCCGTCAATACTGATACTGACTCTTTTAATACCGCTTCGAATCATTTTCTTCACAACAGCAGGAGTAACTAAAGTGCCATTTGTCGCCATGACCATGCGCAAACCCTTGTTTGTCCCGTAGGCGGCAATTTCAAAAATATCCGGCCGCAAAAGCGGCTCGCCGCCTGTAAGAATAATCACCGGCGAGGATACGGCGGCAATGTCATCAATAAGGTCAAAGCATTTTTTTGTGGAAAATTCTCCCGCATAAGGTCCACCATTGGCCGCTGCCCTGCAATGAGCGCAGTTTAGATTGCAGCTGCGCGTCACTTCCCACGCAATCATGCGGACTTTATTATCAGGATCAATCATCATAATTGTTATAATTTATTTGTTCAGCAGTTTTGCGACTTGCGGTGCGAAATAGGTAATAATGATATCCGCACCGGCGCGTTTGATTGCCGTCAGCGATTCCAGCATGGCTTTTTCTTCATCAAGCCAGCCAAGTTGCGCGGCGGCTTTTATCATCGAATATTCGCCGCTGACATTATACGCCGCCACAGGCAAATCAAATTCCTGTTTGGCGCGGCAGATAATATCCAGATAAGCCAGCGCCGGTTTCACCATGATGATATCCGCGCCTTCACCGACATCCAGCGACATTTCCCTTATTGCTTCGTCGGCATTAGCCGGATCCATCTGATAAGCTTTTCTGTCGCCAAACTGCGGCACGCTCTGAGCGGCTTCACGGAAAGGCCCGTAAAAAGACGAGGCGTATTTTGCCGCATAAGCCATGACGGGTATATCCTCAAACGCGTTTTCGTCAAGCGCCTCGCGGATTGCCGCTATCTGCCCGTCCATCATTGCCGACGGCGCCACCATATCGGCTCCGGCGCGCGCCTGTGATAAGGCCGTTTCTGCCAGAACCTCCAGCGTTTCGTCGTTTAGCACTGTGTCTTTTTCCAGCATGCCGCAGTGGCCATGGCTGGTATATTCACACAGACAGACATCCGTAATCACAAGGATATCCGGCACTTCATTTTTAATTCGCTTTATAGCCTGCTGGATTACGCCGTCTTTGGCAAACGCTCCCGTAGCCATCGCATCTTTTTTTGCAGGAATGCCGAAAAGCAGGACAGCGGGTATTCCCAGGTCACGTGCTTTTTGCGCTTCTTTGGCAATATTATCAACGGACAACTGGAACTGGCCGGGCATGGATAAAATCGGTTTTTTAAAATTCTTGCCCGGCACCGCGAAAAGCGGATAAACCAGATCGTCAACACTTAATTTTGTCTCGCGTATCAAACGCCGGAAGTTTTCATTTTTTCTCAACCTGCGGGCACGATATTCCGGAAATTGCATTTTTCAATCCTCCCTATTACTTATTTCTTCGTCCGTCAGATAACAGGCGGGATCAGGCCCCCAAAGCTCGCCTTCCGATTCCGCCCGGGCGCGGAAATTGCCGCCGCAGACATTAAGCCACACACATCCCGCGCAACGGCCATGAACGTGTTTCTTTTTATCTTTCAATTGCATCAATAATTCGTTTTTTTCATCCGTCCAGATTTCACCGAAAGTCCTCCGGCGGACATTGCCCAGCGACTGATTGCGCCAGAATTGATCGGGATAAACTTCACCATCCCAACTTACGCATCCAATGCCGAGGCCGGATGAATTACCCTCGTTCATCTCTAATAGTTCCAGAATTTCTTTGGCGCGCTGGGGATTTTCTTTTTTCATTTTCAGATACAGATACGGACCGTCGGCATGATTGTCCACCGTGAGAATTTCCGGAGACAATCCATCGTCAAACATCTTTTTAGTTTGAGCGGCTATCAAATCGATCAATTTGCGTGTTTCTATATGGGTTAAATCCTCTTCACGTAGTTTGGAGCCGCGTCCGGTGTAAACAAGATGATAGAAACACATTCTTTCAATATTTTCTTTTCTGAGCAATTCAAACATATCCGGCACATCGATGAGATTATGCTTATTAACCGTAAAACGGATGCCGACTTTTATCCCCGCGTCACGGCAGTTACGAATTCCCTCAATGGCCGCGGCGAACGCGCCCTTTTTGCCACGGAAACGGTCATGTGTCTTTTCGAGGCCGTCGAGACTTACGCCTACATAGGAAAGACCGATCTTTTGGAGTTTCGTCGCGATCTCTTTGGTGATGAGAGTGCCGTTGGTGGAAATAACCGCCCGCATTCCTTTATCTGTAGCGTATTGCGCCAGTTCCAGCAAATCTTTACGAATTAAAGGTTCGCCGCCGGAAAAGAGAATCACCGGCGAACCGAACGCCGCCAGATCATCAATGAGCTTCTTGCCTTCCTCCGTGGTCAGTTCGTCCGGATATTCGATGTCGGCGGAATTGGAATAGCAGTGAATGCATTTTAAATTACAACGGCGCGTCATGTTCCAGACAACCACCGGTTTTTTGTCCGCTGAGAATTGCAGGAGATGCGAAGGCAAATCCCCCGATTTCCTGTTATAGCGCAGGACATCGGACGGTTCCACTGCTCCGCAATATAATTTGGAAATTCCTATCATTTCCTTCTACCTCTTTTCTTATCCGCCGGTCTCTTCGAAAAGTAATCGATTAATGCCCCAACCAGCCCCTCCATTGTATACTCTTCCTGATGAATATCAACGGATAATCCGGCCTTTTTCGCGGCTGCAGCGGTAACCGGACCGATGCAGGCAATCCTGACTCCTTCGGGCAAGAGAAATTTCCGCCCTGCAATTTTTACAAAATTATCCACAGTGGAGGAACTGGTAAAAGTAAGCACATCCACATGGTTTTCTTTAAACAATGTCTTCAAATCGCTTTTCTTTTTCTCTGAAGCAACGGTAACGTAGGCAGTGACAACACCGACGTCGGCGCCGAGTTTTTTCAAACCATCGGGAAGAACATCGCGGGCTTTGGAGGCTCTGGCAAGGAGTATCTTCTTTCCTTTTATATTTTTACCGGAGAACGATTTTAGAATTCCTTCCGAAATAAATTTCGCAGGCACCAGATCAACCCTGATTCCTCTGTTTAGTACCTGCTGTGCCGTTGCCGGACCTATACAACATATTTTTACGCCCTTCAGATCGCGGACATCCCTGCCTTTCGCCAAAAGCCTCTCAAAAAAGAACGAAACTCCGTTGGCGCTGGTGAATATCAGCCAATCGTAATCTTCCAGGTTTTTTATCGCGGCATCAAGTTCGCTCCAGTCCGGCGGAGGTACAATTTTAATCGTGGGGAAACCAATGGGATTGGCGCCTTCTTTAATCAGCAGTTCCGCCAGATCGTCGGCCTGCCTCTCCGGACGCGTTATTACCACTCCTTTGCCGAAAAGAGGTTTTGAATCAAACCAGTTAAGTGTATCGCGCAACTCAACTACCTTGCCAACAACGAGAATTGCCGGTGGTGCAAACTTTAACTCTTTTGCAAGCATGGAAATATTGGCCAGAGTACTTGTGAGGATTTGCTGACGCGGCGTCGTGCCCCAACGAATCAGAGCGGCAGGCGTTTCCGCGGACATGCCGTTGTCCTGCAATTCGTTGGCAATTTTTTCGATGTTCTTCACGCCCATGAGAAAAACAAGCGTTCCGATGCGGGACAAAGCCTGCCAGTCAATATCACTTTTTCCCTTGGCCGGATCCTCATGGCCGGTGACAAACGCTACTGTGGAAGTCAAACCCCGATGAGTGAGCGGAATACCGGCATAAGCGGGAACGGCAATCGCGGACGTTACACCGGGAACAACTTCGAAGGGTATACCGCTTGCTGCAAGTTTTTCCGCCTCTTCCCCTCCGCGGCCAAAAATAAAAGGATCGCCACCTTTCAGACGCGCGACGATATTACCGGCCTTTGCTTCTTTCACCAGAAGGTCGTTAATTTGCCACTGTGACAGGGTATGAGCGCCGCCCTGTTTCCCGGCGTAAATAAAGCGTACGTCATCCCGTGCATATTTTAATAAATCCCTGCTAACCAGATAATCGTAAATGACGACATCCGCCTTGCACAAACAATCAATGCCCTTGAGCGTAATCAGCCCTGCATCACCGGGGCCCGCTCCAATGACATAAACTTTCCCTTTTTTATTTTTTCTCATAAACAAGCCACCGTTCTCCCGCCCGTTTTGAAATCAATCGGTATAGCACTGTCATTCCCGCTTGCGCGGGAATGACACGGGAGCATGTTTTTTAAGCATTACATAAGATCGAGAAGCTTCTTGCCGCCTTTTTCCAGAACGATGTTTGCCAGTTTCTCTCCCAATTCTTCAGCATCTTCCCTGGAGCCGCTTATTTTTTCACGAATCATTGTAGAACCGTCCGGCGCGGTAATCATGCCTTCCAGTGAAAGTCTCTGACCTTCGAGTTTGCCAAGCGCCGCAATAGGCAGACGGCATCCTCCTCCCAACGTCCTCAAAAAAGAACGCTCGGCGGTAACTTCCGCGGCGGTTGTCACATCATTCAATGCGGCACAGGCTTTTGCCAGTTCAACATCGGTCTTACGAATCTGCAAGCCCAGCGCGCCCTGACCGACTGCCGGAAGCATCATTTCCACCGGCAGAAATTGCGTAATTTTTTCGGCCAATCCCATCCTTTTCATGCCTGCTGCGGCAAGTATTACACCCGTGAGGTTTTCCGTTTCTATCTTTTTTAACCGTGTTTCAATGTTGCCGCGCAGCGGCACAATATTAACATCGGGCAGTATCGCTTTAATTTGCGCGCCGCGCCTCTGAGAGCCTGTGCCGATTTTCGCCCCTTTGGGCATAGATTCCATTTTGATGTTGTCGCGCGACACCAGAACATCGCGCATGTCTTCGCGCGGCAGAATCGCCGCGAACATCAGTTCATCGAGCGTTTCCCCCGGAACATCCTTCATGCTGTGCACCGCCAGATCAATCTTTTTAGAGAGCAGGGCATCTTCAAGCTCCTTGACGAAAACACCCTGACCGCCGATTGTAAGCAAAGATACATCCTGCATAATATCGCCGCTGGTTTTAATTACACAAATCTCGATATTTGTTTCCGGCATTATTCTTCTTAATTTATCAGCGACATAATTTGTCTGGGTCAATGCCAGCTTGCTGCCGCGTGTCCCTATTTTAAAATTCATAAAATCGCACCAATTATACTACTATCCATCCAAACGAAAAAGCCGCCGCACCACCGCAACAATATCGCGGGAGTTGAATTCAGAGCTTTCTTCTTTTAAAACCGCCACTGGAGAATGCAATACCTTGTTTACGATAGAGTTAACCAGATTATCTATTCTTTCCTGATCTTCCTTATTAAAATTTTGCATCCAGCCCGCAGCCTTCTCCATCTCCGCCTTGATAATTTCTTCGGTCTTGCTGCGTAGTGATATGATTGTCGGCACGGATTCCAGTTCTTTCTGCCAGTTGATATATCTTGTTACTTCCTCTTCCACAATCATTTCGGCCTTAACAGCTTCTTTCCTGCGAACATTGATGTTTTCATCCACTATGCCCTGAAGGTCATCAATATTGTACAGATAAACATTCTCCAGCGAACTTGCCGCCGGTTCGATATCGCGGGGCATGGCGATATCAATCAAAAATAACAGGCGGTTTTTTCGCCGATGATGAATTCTTTTGAGTATATCGGCGGTAACAATGAAGTCGGGAGCACCGGTTGAGCTGATGACAATATCCGCCTCAATCAGTTTTGCATCCAATGATTCGAGCGATACCGCTTCTCCGTGGAATTTTTCCGCCAGAAGTCCGGCCTGCGCAAGCGTTCTGTTGGCAATTATTATTGACTCCGCTCCGTTGCTGATTAGATGCATCCCTGTCAATTCGGCCATTTCCCCGGCTCCGATCAACAGGATTCTCTTGCCGTCAAGCGAGCCGAATATTTTTTTGGCCAGTTCCACCGCGGCATAACTGACAGAGACAGGGTTGACCGCAATAGCCGTTTCCGTACGGACACGTTTGGCCGCGCGAAAAGAACAATGCATCAAACGATTCAAAACTACACCGGTTGCATACTTCGCCAGTGCCTGACGATAGGCATCTTTGACCTGTCCGAGAATCTGAGTCTCGCCCATTACCATTGAATCAAGGCTTGATGCCACGCGAAAAATATGGCGCACCGCTTCCTCATTGCGGTATTCGTAAAAACAATTTGCCGCTTCGTCTGGGGTCAAACCGCCGCTAGCAGCCACAAAATCACGGAGGTCTTTTACTTCTTTTCCATGTTCCTCAACACTGGCAATAATTTCAATACGGTTACAGGTGGAAAGATACAGAACTTCCCCCACGCCGTTTAATGACTTAAGGCGGGCAAGTATGTCTTTTTCCTCCTGACAACCGGCAAATATCTTTTCCCGGACAGCAATTGAAGCTGTTTTATGATTCAAGCCTATTAATACAATCATATTTTAAATAAAGTTATGCAAAGTTGAAAAACAAAATCTCACGCTTCCATAGGATAACAAAAGAAGAATAAATGCTGCGCAGGAAACCAAAGCCATCCGATAGCCTCTCCAGCCAATGGCAAGGCGCTGATGCAAAAGAGAACCATAGATAATCCAGCCGGCAAAAGTCCAGATAATTTTGGGATCAGTAAGCCATCCTGCCTGCCAGCTGAATTCCGCAAATACCATCCCTGCCAAAACCCCAACTGATAAAACCGGGAACCCCCATAGAAGACAAATATAATTAATCCTGTCCAGGTCATTGAGTGACGGCAACAGCCTGCTCATCTTGCTTAATTTCCTATTTTTCAGCAGGCCGTTTTGAATTATGAACATGGCTCCAGCACACGATGCAAGTATAAATAAAGATTCCCCTGTAATTGTTAAGAACACATGCGCCGCAGTCAGCCAGCTTTGTAAATTTGCAGGCAGCAGGATTTTACCGACCTGCTGCCCGGCGGCGGCAATCATGAACAAAAATATGAAAGGAGAAATGAAAGCTCCAAGCGATCTTGTTTTGGTTTTGAATTGCAGGGCAAGATAAACTCCGCTTACCGACCAGGCGCAAAGGGAAAGAAAATCACGCGAACCGAGATTAAACATCCCGGAGGAATTTATGACCGAGAACAATAAATTAATTGTTAAAAAACAGAATGCGGCGGACAAAATCCAGGTGGACATTTTTGCCAGTTTTATTTTTTTTATCAGGAGTGAAAGCAAATAACCTGCTGTGCTTACGGCGCAGAGGACAAACGCAATTTTAAATAAAATCATTTCCAGATCAATTAAAGTCAATTTCTATTTCCTCTCCCGTAATTTTCTGCACTATCTCTTTCACTTTATTTACATCCTTCGCCTTAATAAAATCCAGCAGGCCCGCCGACAATAAAGACCCAAACCAATCTTTGCCAACACCGGCATTTTTTGCCATTTTGACGCGCAGGCCGCCTAAAATGTTCAAAAGCACTTCATATTCTTTTCCATATTCGGATTCCAGTTCTTCTCTTAGATGGCGGGCAAGAGCGGGACTTTTGCCGCCGGTGCCTACCGCTATTGCCAGATCACCCCTCTGCACAAGCGAAGGCAGAATAAAATCGCATTTTTGAGGATCATCAACAATATTTACCGGTATTCCTTTGCCTCGGGCATCAAGGGATATCATCGCATTGGTTTTTTCATCATCAGTCGCCCCGATAATCAAAGCGGCGCCGTCTATCAAATCGCCCGAGTATTGGGCGGCAATGTGAGAAATCACCTTTTTTTCTTTCAGCCCGGCAAGTTCCGGGGTGAGCAGAGGGCTGATTATGAAAACTTTAGCGCCGCAATCAAGTAGCCTTTCGGCCTTTCTTGCGGCAACTTCGCCACCGCCGACAATGACGCATTTTTTGTCTTTAATGTCCAGAAAAATCGGGTAATATTTCAAGGGCTTACTTCCTGTAATTCTATAATAGTCATGCCTTAGACCTAATTCATGACATTGCTAAATCAAAGATGATATCAAAACGGCTTAGGAAGAGACAACAAGGCATATTATACAAACGTTTCCGAAGCCGTAAGCGACGCCATCAAAGACAGCGCTTTGATTTAGAAATGGCATTGGAAAGCTATCACGAAGGCGGGTAATTTTCAAGAAAGGTTATTGCCGTCAATAATTATTGAAATAATTAATTTAAAGGAGAAAAAAGCGCTTTAATGTCCTTGAGAAAACCATGTTTGGGGACTGTTCAAAAAGGTTCAGATGCAAGGCGCGCAAGAAATTGCACCGCGAGGCGTATAAGAAATACATTGAGCGGTGCGGTTTTGCCGCGCAACACAGCAGATGACCTTTTTTAACAGTCCCACTTTTACTCGGAGAATTCTACCCTATTGCGTCCGCTTTTTTTGGCTTTATACATGGCGCTATCCGCACGTGAGATAGTTTTATCAATATCTTCATTCGTTTTATGCTGGGACAGACCGATGGAAACCGTAACCCTGGAATCAGAACCTAATTCAGGGAAAAAGCTATCTTCAACGCAAACACGGATACGTTCCGCAAACACTTTCGCATCCTGAAGATCCGTTTCGGCAAGCACAATCAGAAATTCCTCGCCTCCATAACGTCCGCAAAAATCAGTTTTACGCAAAACGCTGCGAATAATGGCAGAAAAGGTCATCAATACATTATCTCCGGCCTGATGCCCGTATGTGTCGTTGATATTTTTAAATTTATCAACATCCATCATAACAAGAGAAAAAACAGACCCCGTTCTCACACAACGATTGTTTTCGGTTTCAATGAGTTCCATCAGATGACGGCGATTATAAAATCCAGTCAGATCATCGTGAATCGCCATTTCCCGGATCATTATCAAGGATGATTGAAGCTGTTTCCGGCTGCCGCTTAAATCCCGGCGGAGAGAACTGATATTGCCCCCAATAAAAGAAACGGAAATAAGGACAATAGCCAACCCGATCCATTGGAAAACTTCAATCTTAAAATTAATATCCTGCGGACGAAAAATTTGCAGCAAAAAGATATCAATTCCATAAGTCAAAAGGATAAAAGCGCTCGCATACAAAAACTGCCTGGTATCCAGGCGGAAAATGCCAAACAAGAGTATCAGTATGTATATTGAAAAAATGATGCCTCTGGCTTCATATACAAAAAATATTGTATACATTACAACAAGACTGGCTACGCAAATCTGGAGAAAAGTCAAACTGGGATCTTTCATCCTCTGGTTCAAACCAGTACGAAAGATAATATACAAAACAATATTGATAGCCAGAATGATAATCCAGTTCCAGTAAAAAACCTTCAACGACATAATGCCTGCCTGATAGGCTAAATAAGTGAGAGAAAGATTTAAGATATAAATACTCAAGGATATAAAAAAGCGGCGCATGCGAAGAGCCTGCCTGGGGTCATCCTTGGGGATGATGGAAAAATTGAAGGTCATTAAAGATACCAAAAAAAGTTTCGTTGACTTTCAAAGATAAGCGTTTGGAAACTTTAAATTTATTTAATGGAAATTCATTCTAACGTTTTGTAATATAAAAACTATTATGTGTCAATGTGATCATCAGGCTTGAATTTGACTTGGAATAAGAACTTCACCCTTTATTGTAAACAGATAATTAAATGATCCTTCTATTACTATTTTTCAAAATATGGTTCTTCTGCCGTTATATCTTCCGGTATCGTAATATTTTTCTACGTCAACCAGTTTTAATTTATTGATAATCCCCGCAAGCGGAGCAGTGGTGATTTCTCCATGCTCCAAACTTACCATGCTTCCGAAATTACCTTTGGCAATCATATCAACCGCTGCAATGCCAAACCATCTGGCCATCAGGCGGTCATGAGCAGAAGGTGTTCCGCCACGCTGAAGATGACTCAAGATAATATGACGCGATTCCAAACCGGTTTTCTTTTCAATCTCGCTGGCAACATAATTGGCGATCCCACCTACAGAAACATGTCCGAAATCATCAACATAACTGTCTTTAAGAAATTCCTGCCGTCCTAGAAGCTTGGCCCCTTCCGCAACCACGATAATGGAATAATTTATTTCTCTGCCCTTTCTTTCACGCAGAAGTTCACAGACTTTCTCCATATCAAAAGGATATTCAGGTATCAGAACGATATAAGCTCCGCTGCATTCGCCGCCATGCAGAGCAAGCCAGCCGGCATGACGCCCCATAGTTTCCACAACAAAAATGCGGCTGTGGGAACCGGCAGTCGTTCTCAAGCGGTCAATTTCTTCTGTAATAATATTAACCGCCGTGTCAAAACCGAGCGAATAATCTGTTCCGGCGAGATCATTGTCTATTGTTTTGGGGATGCCTACCGTTTTAATGCCCAGTTTGTGTAGTTTATAAGCGACACCCAGAGTATCTTCTCCGCCGATAGCAACAATAACATCAATACCAAGTTTTTTGATATTATCAATCAACCGCTCCGAACGATCATTTTTCGGATTAAAGGGATTTGTCCGCGATGTTCCCAGATTTGTGCCGCCATAACGATCCCATGCCCGAACGATTTCTTCATCTAAAGGCTTTAAATGCCGGGCGCAACTCTTCTGATCCCCGGGATCAACATCCACAATGCCCCTCCAGCCTTCAACAATACCCATGACTTCAAAAGATATCGAACGGTTCGCTGCTATTTTGGAATCAAGAGCGCTTTTTGTAACCCATTTAATCGCTCCGTTCAAACCGGGGCAATCTCCACCACCCGTTAGTATTGCTATTTTCATTTTCATATTTTTTCACTCTCCAGAACATTGAAAGTTTAAAATATATTATCACGGTTTTCGCAATATTATAGATGTATCAAAACGGTTTTTTGTCAGGGAAACTCCTCTTTGTATCAACTGTATACTACCGCAAAACCGGCCAAGATTCTATTTTAATTTTGTTTAGAATACTTGAAATATTACATAAAAGAATATATATCTATATAAAATACAGAGCAGGATTATTCATGGTAGAAAAAGAAACCGGAAAATGGCTTAAAATTGAAATATCTGCTCCCCCGGAGCTTATGGACGCACTGGGAAATTTTCTTACCGAAACCGGAGCACAGGGCGTATTTCAAGAATCGCTGGCGCCTCAGAACACTGCTGCGGACTTTCCTGAACCGTCAATCGAAGGAACACTCAAAGTTTATTTCCCACAGGATAACCGCAGCGAAAAACGAATAATTACCTTACAAAAATATATAAACAGTCTTGATGAAATATTTCCTGATTTTGAAAAACCATCGTTTACAACCGAAATCATATGCGATCCCGACTGGGGAGAACAGTGGAAAAAATATTTTATGCCCATAAGGGTAAGCAACAATATCATCGTCAAACCGACATGGGAAAGATATACGCCTTCCAGCCGCGATATTGTAATTGAAATTGACCCGGGAATGGCCTTTGGCACCGGTCAGCACGCGTCCACAAGAATGTGCATCGAAGCGATTGAAGACATCATCATGAACGACCGCTCCATCAAGGAATGGAAGGTCATGGATGTCGGTTGCGGTACCGGTATACTCGGCATCACCGCCGCCAAGATGGGTGCTCAGGATGTCATCTGCGTAGATACTGATAAAAAGGCTGTAGAAATTGCCGGTGAAAATGCGGCCATTAATAATGTAAAAACATCCATGCGCATTTTAAATAAAAATGTCGCTTCCATCGACAAACAGCGCAATTTGATCATCGCCAATCTTACTTCCAATTTACTTTTAACTCTCCGCCCGCACCTGGTTCAATTGCTTTTGCCGGAAGGATATATGATTATTTCGGGCATCATTGAACAAGACGCCAAAAATGTCGGGGAACAATTTTCCGCCGATCCCATGACACTCCATAAAATGATAACGGAAAAAGAATGGGTCTGTTACGTGCTCAGGAAAAAATCAATATGTGCATAGCTTAAGCTGGCTATCTTATAAGTCTGAAATAACATTTTTCAAGGAAAATGAATCTTGACCATTCCCCGAATATACAGCCCAAATTCTCTGGAAAATAAAACAATTTGCGAACTCGGACAGGACAATTTAAAATATTTAAAACAGGTAATGCGTCTGAAACAGGGTGAAAGGATTCACGTTTTTGACGGTTTTGGCAGGGAGTTTGAAGCCATCATTAAAAGTTATTCCACAAAAACTGTTTTGATAGAGTTGGGAAAAATAATCCCGGCGGCAAACAAGAAAATCCGAATCACACTAGCTCAGGCCATACCCAAAGCAAAAAAAATGGATACAATTGTAAAAAGCGCCTCTGAACTGGGAGCGGATGTAATTATTCCTTTTGATGCCGCGCGGTCAGTCAGTCATATTGCCGATGAAAAGGGTTCTTTAAAAATCGCTCGCTGGCAAAAAATAGCCGGAGAAGCGGCGCGCTGTTGCCACAGCAATCATGTAGCAAAAGTATCAAGAATTTTATCTTTTGCTGACATGCTCACTGCGGCTTCAGATGATGCCCTTCGATTGATTTTCTGGGAGGAAGAATCTCAGAAAACCATTAAAGATATATTGACGGATCAAGCCTTTGCTGCCAAAAAGGATTTTTTTATTGCCGTCGGGCCTGAAGGCGGTTTTTCCAAAGACGAAGTTATGATGACAAAAGAAGCTGGATTTCTTTCGGTAACTTTAGGCAGGCAAATTCTAAAAGTTGAAACGGCGGCGGTGGCAATAATATCTATAATCCAATACGAAAAAGGTATCTTTGGCAATAGATCGCAGGAGGTAAAAAATGACTACTTATAAATATGCAGGTTTTTGGCGGCGCCTGGTAGCTTTCAGTATTGACAGCACAATCGCCTTCTTTATTTTTATTATTCTCTTTACGATCGCGTCACTGGCATTTTTTTCAGGAGCCATTTCAGGAAACAGTCAGGTCTTTTTTGCCGATTTAACCGATCCTGCAGGTTTTTCTCCAGTTATGATATTTTCATGTATTTTTTTTATTTTCGTTAACCTTGCTTATTTTACATATTTTCACGGTGCGACAGGCCGGACACCGGGGAAAATGCTTTTAGGCTTGCAGGTAGTTTCTGACGATGGTGCGAGTATTTCCTTTGGAATCGCTTTTTTGAGGGCAGTGGGTTATTTTGTTTCTAATATATTTTATCTTGGTTTTATCTGGGTCGCCTTTGACAAAAAAAAACAGGGATGGCACGACAAAATAGCAGGTACTGTTGTTATCATTAGGGAAAGAGAAAATAATACCGCAGGGATATCCATTCCTGATAGTCCAACGGTTTTGCCCGAAACGCAACAGCAGATGCAGCAACATGAGGAAATTAAAGAGCAAAATAATCAGGCGGACAGAATACCGGAAAGCAGAGATTAACAGGAAATAAGAAGTGAATGTGGTGGGAAAAAACACCTTGACAAAAGAAATCTAATTCTATAGACGGTGACATTGTTTTACAGGATTAAATTAATCCGGTGGGCCGGTAGCTCAGTCGGTAGAGCATCGGACTGAAAATCCGAGTGTCGACAGTTCAATTCTGTCCTGGCCCACCATTAATTTCCTCTCTGCATAAATTTTCCAGTCTATGCGCGCTAATGCCCGCAGTTGGCGCGACTCAACTAAATGTGTTGACCGGAGAAACCCGCCTCAAGCATGTCAATACCTCAATATCCGCTTTTTTCTCTGTTCGTTTATTTCGTCGTCAACTCATGGGATCAGGAGC